>Ga0181561_10000083_pt1 | contig 66753 bp, 54 predicted proteins | sample 011ome_19_FD_133760 | JGI IMG/M metagenome (GOLD analysis project Ga0181561, IMG submission 133760) | Coastal salt marsh microbial communities from the Groves Creek Marsh, Skidaway Island, Georgia - 011510BT metaG (megahit assembly) | ecosystem: Environmental > Aquatic > Marine > Intertidal... | reverse complement strand
TCGAGCCCGCAACGAAGAGCTCGATGAGCTTGCCTTGTTTGCGAGGAGACAACCGACTCTTTCTACTATACACGTGAAGCAGCATACACCATATTGGCTTTCTTAGCTACTTCAGCCCCTTATTGAAAGAACGAAACTAGGAGGTATCAAATGATCATTCACCAGAGAGAAATTAGCTATAGTCGGAATTACGCAGAATTTTTCGAAGCGATTGGCAAAATCAAAGCGTTGCTGGAAGAGAAATTTCCCGAAATTTCGATAGAACTCATGTATAATCTGGCAGGGAAAAGAGGCCGGGTCATTATCCAAACTCGCTATTCTTCACTGGCAGAATACGAGCGAATCGATGCCGAGGCGGACAAAGACGAAGAAATCAGTGAATTGATCCGTTCATTGCTAGATGTTTCCGGAGAGCTTCCCACAGACCAGTTCTATCGGGTCATTTAAAAGGGAAACAAAACGTTGCTTTCTCATTCTTTGCCAAGACCTGAAAGCCTATTGTGATGGACCGACTCGATCAGAATGCCTGCATCATAATGGTAGCAGCTGAGATCAGTATAGCCTAAATGACCCACTGCCACTAGCGAAGCAAAGAACTCCGGCCCGCTCCGAGGAGGTGGAAAGGTCATGCCGCAATGTAAAGCAGATTCAAGGAATCGTGCCAATTTCTTCGATACAACGATTTCCAAGCGCTTATTCCTTACTTAATTTCGCGAATTCGAATGTCCTTAAACTGAACCACCATCGCGGGTCCGACATGGATTTGCAATGCGAGCACACCCGACTTGGCGCTCCCGCTTTGATCTTCGTCGACAACCGAAACCGTAACACGGCCGTTGATAATGTGCGTAAGCTGGTTTCCGTTCGCGACAATGGTATAGTCATTCCAGTCTTCGGATTTGATAACGCCTTGAATATCCTCGGTATCGCCCAGTGATCCCAATACTTGGACAATCGGCTTTTTCGGGTTTTCCGGATTCGTCACCAACTTGGTGGCCTGGCCTCTTAGAGCGAGTATCGCGCGCCCTTTTTCTTCATATAGAATTCCTGAATACTTTGTGCCCGCTTCAAAGTCAGCTTGGTAACCCCCAACGATCGGTCCGAATTCCCCTTCTCCCAGAACTTTACTCCGATATTGGATTCCAGAATTTCCTTTTTCAATTCGGTATTTTAAACGCAGTTCGAAATCATCCACAGAACCACCGGTGTACACAAGGAAGGTATTGTGCGTTAGTTTGTTATGGGGAGCCTCACCCGTCCTCCCGGTTATGGCTCCGTCTTCCACCGACCACAATTCGGGATTCCCGTTCCACCCGGTTAGATCCTTTCCATTGAAGAGGCTCTTAAAGCCGGGTTCCAGCTTTTTCCCATGGTGGTCCGCCTGAGCGGAGAAGAGAAATATAAACGAAGCGATTACGGCGAGGGCTAGGGTGATCTTTTTTGGGGTGGCTAATTGCATCCATGGACCAAAATCCCAAATTCTCTCAGTTTCAATTCTTTAATGCTGGGGCCCATCTCTCGCATCCCTTTTTCTTTTCCAATCCCGCCCGCCAACCGCGTGCCGCGTATTTTGATACACCCATTCTTTCCCCTACCCGCTGGGCGCTCCTCTCCCAGACACCCAGCGGCTCCCCATCAATCCTTGTAAACGCTGATCAGGTTGTCACGTTCCCGTGAATGAAATCTGCTTCGCTCACTTCGGGTCCCATCGGATCGCACATCCGAAAGATCGCCCTGCCCATGAGCATCGGATTTTTCTTCAACACGATGTACAACGTCGTGGACTCCTACTACGCGGGCCAGACCTCCACTGCAGCCCTGGCCGCGATGGCCCTGACCTTCCCCGTGTTTTTCATCATTATCGCTGTCAGCGAAGGCCTCGCCCGAGGCGCTTCCGCCCTCATCGCCAACGCCATCGGTGAGGCAGATGCCGATAAGGAATCCGCCCTTGCCCGGCAGCTTTTTTCGCTAGGCGTTATCTGCGCGATCCTAATCACAGCCGTTGGTCTAACAGTCGCTGAACCCCTTTTCCGATCGCTGGGAGCCACGGGCGACTATCTTGAACTCGCAAAAGGCTACATCTTCCCGCTGTTCTGCGGATCGATCTTCTTTTTACTCAGCAGCATGAGCAACTCCATCTTGCTCGCCCATGGGGACAGCAAAACGTTCGGAAAAGTGCTCGTTGCTGGATTCTTCCTCAACCTCATCCTCGACCCGTGGTTTTTGTACGGCGGTTTCGGGCTACCCGCATTCGGCGTTCCTGGGATTGCCTGGGCGACCGTAATCATTCAAGCTCTGGGGGGGTCCTTTCTCTTCTCGGTAGCCTTGCGACGCGGCTTCGTGAAGTTTGAGTCATTTGCCAAGATGATGCCGGATATCAGGATCTACACAGATATCCTGAGGCAAGGGATCCCGACCAGTTTTAGCATGATGTCGATCGCCTTGGGCTTCTTCGTGACGACCTACTACCTCAAATTCTACGGGCAAGCGGCCGTGGCGGCCTTCGGCGTCGGAACGCGTATCGAACAAATCGCGTTGCTTCCCGCTATCGGACTCGGCGCCGCAATCGTATCCATCGTAGGACAGAACAACGGTGCGGGGAAAATCGACCGCGTGAAAGAGTGCATGCAGCTATGCGTCAAGTACGGCTTCTTCCTCATCCTAGCGGCATCCGTTCTCATCTATTTGTTTGCGACTCCCTTGGTCCGGCTGTTCACTCCCGATCCGGAAGTCATCACCCTAGGCACCACCTACGTGCGTATCATGGCCATGATCCAGTGGGCCTATGTCATGACCTTCGTGCACACGGGATTTCTCCAAGCAGTCAAGCGGCCGATGTACGGCTTTGTGGAATCCGTGATTCGAAAGATCATCCTCCCGCTCGGAGTCTTCTACATTGTCGTTACCCTACTTGAAGTCCACCTCAACGGCTTCTGGTTCAGCATGGCAGCTATTAATGTCGCCATGACTATCGTAACGATCATCTACGCCCAATCCGTGCTGCGGAAAATTGCCAAAACAAGTACCTGAGTACCCGCTCGCAAACGTGTTGATTTGCCTTCCCTTGATTTCCTGCAAAAGAATCCCCAAGGTATAAGCATTCCCGTTCCTATGATCCACTTTTCCCCAATGTCCCGATCCCTCGCCGCAGTTAAACGGTCCCTTCTATTCAAACGCACAATCTCCTTGGCGGTCTTTCTCGTAGTTTGCTTAACGCAAAATGCCTCAATAGCTGCCCCGCGACCGACTTCAATCCCCTTTGTATCACCAAAAGGTGACTACGTCAGTCAACGAGGCCAGTACCATACCTTTCGCATTCCGGGCATGATCGTTACACAAGATGGGACCATCCTTCTTTTTGCTGAAGCGCGTCGCGGCACTGGCCGTGATCCGCGACGGGAAGAAAACGCCCCGATCGACCTGGTAATGCGCCGCAGTACCGACAATGGCGATACGTGGGAGCAACTGGTGGTTATCGAGTCCGGATATCGTCCCAATGGTATTCGGGTAGATTTTGCCGATCCCACCCCTGTTCTCGACCGTACGACTGAAACAGTCTTCCTGCTCTATGGGCAGTGGCCAGACATCGCCCCTATAACGGTAGCCCCAGGACAAGATCCAGATTCCACCGAGGGAAATCAGGTAGTCTGGGTGCGTTCCAGCACCGACAACGGAAAAACTTGGTCTAGTCGAAATCAAATCGTGTATCCAGACGAACCGCACGAAACAAGCGACGGGTTCTACTGGAGACAAGCCGAGCCAGGTCCCGGAAGCGGAATCCAGCTTCGCTGGCAAGACGATGCCTCGCTCAACGGACGCTTGATCATCCCAGCCAAGCGCAGTGGGTCAGAGACGCCCGATGGCGCGGCAACGGTTGAACCTTTCGTTTACTATTCCGATGACCACGGTAAGACCTGGCAGGTAGGCAATACCACTTCAGGACCGGACGCCAACGAGGACGAAGTCGTTGAGCTCACGAATGGCGCTGTCCTACTGGACGGACGTCCGAACAGTGGCTATTTAAGACGACGGCACCGTAGCTACGATGGTGGCGAAACCTGGGGACCGGATATGCCAGACACTATCGCACTCACACCTGTGGATGGCTCCATGATACGCTACTCCGCCAAACGAGAGGGTCACGACCGTGATCGCATCCTTTTTTCCTGTGCCTTGGGTGAAGACGGCCTGAATCGCAACAACATAGCGATTTGGACAAGCTACAACGAGGGAAAGTCCTTCACGAACCCGGTGCAGTTCAACACGGGATTCGCTGCCTACTCCGTACTGCAACGACTCCAAGATGGAACGATCGGCCTCGTAGTCGAAACGGCAAAAGAGGAAGGCGACCCGTACGGTGGGATTTCCTTCTACCGTATCGATCTCTCCCAGTTGGAAAAGCAGTGATTCGCTATCGAGCCCTACCGCTTTTTGAAAATATCGCTGTCCGCGATAGCGACCACCAAATCCCTCAAGCCGTATCCGCTTTCCGCTATGTCGGACACTATCCCTTCAATTACCCCATGATCCCGAAAGGTCATCTCTCGACCGGTTCCATAAACAAGCAGTTTTTCCGTTAAGGTATAAGTAAAACGGTCCTTTCGATCCATCAGAACCTGCTTGAGTCCCCTCTCATCGCTAAAGCGCTCCCCTGAAGGCAATTCGCCTGATCCGTCGACCTGCTTTCCAAGGGCTCGACTATCGCCAGCACCGGCCGAAGGGTAGAATTCTCTATACCCACCAATGGGATCATAAAACTCCAGCGCAAATCCCAGCGGATCGATCTTCGCGTGGCAATCCGCGCAGGCTTGAACATCGCGGTGCTTCTTGAGTTGTTCGCGAATAGTGGTAGCTCCGCGTGTATCCGGTTCGAGCGGCTCCACATCTGGCGGTGGGGGCGATGGCGGCGTTCCAAGGATATTCTCCAATATCCAAACGCCACGTACCACCGGTGAGGTTTCCACCCCGTTCGCCGTCACTGTTAAGACACTCGCATGTCCCAGCAAACCACCTCTACGCGCGTTCTCCGGCAATCTCACTCGACGAAACGCTTCTCCATTGATCCCCTCCAGGCCATAGTGCTTGGCCAATGGACCATTCAAAAACGTATAGTCGCTATCCAGGAAATCTAGAATCGGGCCATTGTTGGCCAAAAGATTCTCGAAGTAACGACGGGTTTCCTCACGCATCGCATTCTCGAGGCGCTGGGAATAGTAGCTCTCAAAGCTCTTCCCATCCGGCAACATACTTCCTAATGTATTAATTCGAAGCCATCCATCCGTAAAATGCTCAACAAAAGCCTTCGCCTTTGGGTCCTTTAACATACGATCCACCTGGGAAGACAAAATCGCCGGATCCCCCAATCGGTTCGCCTCCGCCAATTGAAACAACTCCTCGTCTGGCATCGAGCTCCATAGGAAATAGGACAAGCGCGACGCTAGCTGATAGCTATCCAACTCCACTGCCTCCGCTTCGTCTCCCTCATCCAAATACAGGAAATTGGGAGAGCTTAGCATCGCGGCGAGACCTAACTTCAACGCTGCCGGTAGCGTCTTTCCGGACTCTCTTTGCTGTCGCACAAAATCGGCATAGTGCTGAATGTCACCTTGAGTCTGCGGTCTTCTAAAAGCCCTCGTGGCGAATTCGATCAACGTCCGATCAATATCAACCATTGCCGGACTGGTCACTTCACCAAAAATCATCTGATGGCTTTTTGGTGGCCATTTCTCATAAGTAGGACCCGTAATTTCCAAGCTATGCACGCGAAGTCGCGGTCCTTCGTAAACTTCCCCAATCGTCTTGTTGTCCAAGTTCTTGGCCTCAGCCAGACCCTCTTGCAACAGATAGTCCTGCGTTCGGACGACTTCTGGATGGTACTTGTCGGCGACTTTTCGAATTGTTCCCTTGCTCGCTACACCATTGCTCCAATGGACAAACGGCGTGCTGCCCTTCTCTAGCCAAACCACCGCTTCGTAGTCGGTAGGCACTTCATCCGCCAAATCAAATACCGCTACGTTCCTTCGCCCTTCGTGAGCGTTCTTTTGCAACAAACGCGGTTCGGGAGCAATCACCAACCCCAATTTCATGGGCTCCGAAAAATCCATTTTAAAATCGGAGTTCGAATACGGGTGGTCTAGTCGATTGATCGCTTCCGCTCGTACGACAATCTTATAGTACCCATCCTCCGGCACTCCGGTCTTCGAAAATTTCAAAGGATAATTCGTATGCCGCTCCACGGGTTGACCGTGCCCAATTTCCAAATACTTTCCGTGGAAATTAATTCTCCATGTCACCGGGGCCCGTGTCCTTTCCTCAGGCAGCACTCCACCGAAATCGTTGGCAGTGAAACGGTAGGTCTTCGATTCAGGTTTCTGGTCCGAGAACCGAATCGCCTTCTCAAGGAATTCGTCTGCGACCTCTATGTAGCGCCTCAATTGATAGTCAGAGAGGACGAGGGATTCTCCGTTGTTGTCAAATCCGTCCACCTTCGAATCTTCAGGAAAGTCGAACGTCGCATCAAACGACTCTGTATGCACGCCCAGCAAATCTCTCAGCGTATTCACATACTCAAAACGATTCAAACGTCGCATTACCGTAGACACCGGTGAGCGGGAGTCTGCGGCAACCGTCAGCCTTTCTGTCAGCCAGTCAATCACCTGGCGCGTCTCCTCTGGACTTGGCTGCTTTACCTTTTGCTCGTCCGGCGGCATGTCTCCTAGATTCAACATGTCAAGCGCCTCTTCCAGCATCGTCAGGTTGCTTTCATCGAAGACATTCGCTGACAAGCCGTCCAAGCGTCGGTCCCCCTTTTGTTTTTCCTCTCCGTGGCAACCGATACAGTATTCAGAAACAAATTCGCTCACAAACGAGGGAAGCGTAGTGTCGGCCGCAAACGATGAGGAGATCGCGAGTGACAAAAGAGCCAATAGTGCAAGTGAGCCATTCATGCCTAGGCCACTTCCAGTCCCGTTAATGTGCCAGTCGAACTTGAAAACTGGTCCACCTCGAGACCGAATCGCTGCAGCATCGAAACGAACAGGTTCGCCGCCCGTGTTTCCGTTCCGCGCCCTTTGTCTTTAGAGTAAAGCTTGTGCTCGCCGTGGCGGAATCCGCCACCCGCCAAAAGCAATGGCAGATTCTTGTTGCTGTGCGAACTCGCATTTCCCATGCCGCTTCCTAGCAAAGACATCGTATTATCGAAGAGCGATTTCCCGTTAGGCTCTTCGACCGATTTCAGCAAATCAAGAAATCGAGAAAACTGAGTGGTGTGGAAGCGTTCTATAATCGCGAGCTCTTCAATATAGCTTTCCACCTTACCATGGTGTGTCAGTTGATGATAGCCACGTGTAACACCCAAGCCACCGGCATCGTGCCCAATGTCGTTGGATGCGAACGTGATCACCCGCGTTGAATCCGTTTGCAACGCCAAGGCCATGAGGTCGTAGTACAGTGGAATTCGTTCGGAAAACGTGAGCCCATCTGCCTCGGGTGGCAATTGGTAGTCAACCGACGGTTTTGGCCTGTCTAGCCATTCCTTGGATTGTATCAGCTTTTTCTCTACTTCTCTCACTGAAGTAAAATAGCGATCCAGTTTCTCCTTGTCGCGCACTCCGACCTTACGCATCAGTCGATCCGCGTCCGTCTTCACCAAGTCGAGAATGCTTAACTGGTCTGCATACACCCCTTTTAATTGCCCCAACTGGCTCGGATCCGTTTTTCGAAAGAGCAGCGAATTGATCATTCTCAAATTAGCAAGCTGCGGCAGAGCGACGCCTGCGCTAGACCAGGAAAGCGTATTGTTCGCATCCGACCCGCCCGACGCTAATTGCAAGGACTGAAAACGAGTCTGCACACCTACGAACTGGGCAGCCTTCTGATCCAAGGATATATTGGCTTCCGGCAAGCCTCTCGAGTTTTTCGACAGCAATCCGGTGAGATAAGCGTGCACCCCTCCGTGGCCACCCACGCCTTCTGTGCCATGATCGAGTTGAGAAAATACCGAGAAATCATTACGATGGCGGGCAAGTGGCTTGAGCAACTCGGGCAATTCATAGTTTCGCCCCGTTTCCCTAGGGAAGAAAAGCTCCGGCACAAACCCCAACCCCATGCCCACACACACCATACGAGTGGGCACCACAGACGTACTGGAAACGGATCCCCAAACCATAGCATCGAGAAACGGCAATGAAAGCGTCGCTCCGGCGATGCCTCTAAGAAAGGTACGTCTATTGAGAGGTTTAGCTTGATAATACATGGGCAGGGAAAACCGCGGTTATAAAACCGTTTTGGGAGATCACTGAAAGACAAAGCAATTTGGAGCAAAAATTCGACATTTATTTTCCCCCGGGGTCGAAATGATGCCAATCAAACCCATTCGCATCCGTGGAAAGTCACAGGTAAATAGAGGGGCCCAATCGACAAGAATAGCGCTAAGTCTAGTCTTGGAAATCGGAAGAACACCCTTTTTGCCGTTAGGGTATAAGGATTAACCATTTCGGACACTAACTAAAAACAACATGAACATACACCAAGCATACAAAAAATCGAAGACCTCTTAGACTATCCAGAGAAGAGGTTTGAGACCAAACTAATCAAGTCACTTATGGACCTTCTTGACGCGCTAGGTGAGCGCGATCTTTCGCAAGATCAAATTGGCTCAATCGAAGAGGTCTTGGACAGGGTCTACCGCCTGGATTAAGTGTAAGCCACGGAGAATCCGGCTGGTCCCCTCAAGCACATTCCCTCGAATTTGGCGGCACTACCTCGACAGCGGTCGTTCGCAATAAGGCAGGTTTATTTAAAGTCATCAGATAATCTCCAATACTTGATTCAGCTAATTCGCCACTTGCCAAAACCAAGACTCTTTTCCAGTTTCACATCCTTAACTCAGTCTTCCAATCGACCACCACAATGTTTAAAAAATCGCGAGAAAGCCTGTCATCTAAACACCCGTCCCTACTATCAAGATCCTTTTTAAAATGAAAACTGCTCGCTCCACCCTTTTCGTTATCGCCGTGCTGATCGCCTTTCCTCTCACTGCCCAACGCCAGCTTAATTTGCCCACAGACGCGCAAATCAGGGAACGCTTGCCCCAGGGCGTGACCTTCATGCCAGACATCGCCTACCGCGAAGGTAATGAGGCCTGGAAACTCGACCTTGCCATGCCGACCAACAGGGGGGAATCCCCACGACCAGCAATCGTCTTCATTCACGGGGGCGGTTGGCGAAATGGGGACAAGCGAGCTCCTTCCTTTCTGAATCCCACTCTCGAATACGCGTCCAAAGGCTATGTATGCGTCACAGTCAACTACCGCTTGCTGAAAGACGAATCCACTAATATTGGCCATTGCGTTCAAGACGTGAAAAATGCGGTCCGATGGTTAAGAGCGCACGCCGAAAAATACAATGTCGACCCGAACCGCATCGGAGCAACCGGCAACTCGGCGGGAGCGCACCTGTCCGTGATGCTAGGGCTTTCCCCAAAGAAGAAAGGTCTCGAAGGAGACGGTCCCTATCAGGAATTTTCCAGCGACGTTCAAGCAGTGGCAGCCAGCGCCACTCCCACAAGCTTCCTGATTCCCATGAGCGATCGAGCGCGTGGGCGTTTTGCCGCAGAAATGAAAAACGGCAATCCACAACGCGAGGCGCTGCAAAAGATCTCCCCCATTAGCTACGTATCCGCGGATACACCACCTCTCCTCCTTTTTCACGAAGCATCGGACAAGACCGTCGGTGTTTATCAATCCGATACCTTCGTTCAGGCACTGAGAGAAGCGGGTGCCGCAGACGTCAACTACGTGCTCTTCGGAGATGGCACTGGACATGGGACCTTCCAACGAAATATCGCAGTTACGGAACCGATGCGGGAAGCATTCTTCGCCCGCACTCTTTTGCTCAAAGAGAATTAACTGTGGCGTAGTAGTGTTTCAATTCCTTTCACTACGGTACGAAAAGGAAGACTCTCAGGATTCAACTTCTATTCGATAAACAGAGCTACCAGCACCCATATCTAACCAATTACCTATCACGCCGTAGTCTTGCGATTGGGCGGTCTGCGTAGGTCTCCATGAACCGTGGATCGCATAGCTCATTCGCTCTATGCAAGGTATACTCACCGCGGCTAGAAATTCTCCGCGCCACCGCGTCTTTTCTTTAAAAAACGACAACAACATCGCTCGATCATCGGACTTGATCCAGTCAGTATTCTCCTGGGAACGTCGATGAGGCGGTACGGTCTACAAACAAATCTGGGCGCCTTTTCCCTTTACGGGATCAAGTCAAAAATGAGGAAAGGGAAACTATGAATAATACGCTTTTGACAAACCTACGCCGCAAAAAACACGTGGCTGGACTACTCGCTCTAATCGCATTCAGCTTACTGCTGACTGGGTGCGCTACCAGTGGTCACCACGAACGCAAGGGGGCAGTAGCGGGTGCCGCTACGGGAGCCTTGCTGGGAGCCATCATCGGAAACCAGTCAGGCGAAGAAGGCGAAGGAGCGGCCATAGGCGCCGTTGCCGGAGCCATCGTCGGCCGCGAAATCGGCCGGTCGAAAGACCAGGCAGACATGAGAAACGCCCGCCCTCGCAACCCGGAAGTCTACGACGCCACTCGGGTCGACTACGGCGCCATGATGACCGAGGATGAAAAGCGCCGTGTCCGCGAACGGGCTGGCAAAGACGAAATCGACGACTGGGGCTACTACCTCACATCCGACGAAAAACGCCGTATCCTTGATCGCGCAGACCAAGCAATTGGTCTATAATTCGGTACGCCGTTTATAGAACGACGCAGTCGATTCACTCCGGCCAGCTTATGGCCGACTTTATGAGTTTCCACTTGGTAAAGGAGGGATCTGCTTCGCTTAAAGAATTCAAACTCAAGTCTCTTCTCAAATGGCTGCCCCCCCCCGCCTTGTTGCCCGTTCCTTCGACAACGGCAAATCCAAGATCCGGATTTCCGACCAGCGCGATGTATCCATTTTCAGCAAACTTGAAGCGCTGAAGAGGAGAGTCGCTCGGCTCCTTGAGCAAAAGCGCCACCCCTGGTTCGGCACTTGCCGCTTCAATACAAAGCCCATACTCACTGGCGTAGATCTGCCCCTCCGACGGGTAGTCCATGGCCCACATTTCATCCGCCGACCCAAATCGCTTCAACGTATGGGCCATCAGCGGCGCCTGTAGCTGCACGTTTTCCCGAAAGCCCGGGATGTCGACACAATAGAATTCCGGCTCGTCGAGCGGATCCACCAACCGTATCATTACCGGGCTCGACTCCCCGAGTACCGCCTTCGGAAACATCAGCCACAAGGCCAACAGGGGTGTAATCGCTTTCATGATTAGAGAATGTCCAATAACTTGGTCTTTTTAATTGATTGAGACTGTAGGGCGGGTCGTCAAAGACCCCGACTAGTCGGTGGCTGACCCGCCGATTGGAATAAACGTCGTCTCATCGAGACGACCTACAATTAATAGTGAAAGCATATGGGAAACTGATTAAGACTTATTGGACACCCTCTTAGATACCAAAACGCGGCTCCCTTTCTTCGTCTATTCGAAAGCCTACTCTAAGCCTTCAACTTGAGCGATTCGGGCTAAGATACTAATGCCATATCGGCCTTCGCGACTGCCTCCGTTTTCCAGGTACTTCTTTACAAGCGGAAATGCGGGTTCACCGACCCAATCGATGACATTGTGAAGCATGGGCTCGTTTTCTGAGCCGTTTATCAATAGGGTTTCAAGGGTGGCTAAACCTAAGTCGCTTCGTCCTAGGTCGATCAGTATCCACGCCGCCATCACCCGTACTTCGTGCGATTCATCCTTGAGGGCTTTCTTGAGAATCGCAGTCGCGGAACGGGCATCCTTGTCGAGCAATCGCAGACCAACTACGGCCCACCAGCGCATGCCTTCGTCGTCGTGTGACATCCACTTCTTGAAGGTTGCCAAATTCGCCTTGTCTCTCGCGAGAGCCCTATCAGCGGCATCCAGATAAGAATTGAGTGGATACAAGTTCTCATCTCGGACCATTTCATAAATGGTGAGATTGTTTTCCGCAGCCCGTCGCTCTCGCATCTTCTCAGGCAAGAGCCCCGAATCGCGCAGCTCGAGCTGCTTCTGACGCAGGGCGGACCTAAGCTCGGCGATCATTGCCTGATGTTCCGGAGCATCGATCAGGTTGTATACATTGTCGAAGTCGCTCTCGTTGTCGAAAAACTCTTCGGATGTCCGTGGCTCGAAGAACTGGCCCGTGACTTCATTCGTCTTCCCCTCTCGGTGATGCTGTTCCCAAGCCGGCGTCAGTTGAGCCTTCCACAGATAAGCCAAGTGATGTCCGGCAGGGGCAAACGGGTAATAGTTTTTGTGATACGAATAGCGTCCCGTCCGCATGAGCCGCACATGGTCGAGCCGCTCGTCGGCCCGCTCGCGAAAGCCGAGATGATACTTGGGCTCCGGCTCGATGCCATTTCCCAAAAAAACGGTCCCCTGAAAGGTGTCCGGAATTTCCGCTCCCGCCAAGCTCAGCCACGTTTTCGGCATGTCGACGAAACTGACAAGCCGGTCGACCGTCGTTCCCGGCTCATTGCCAGGATAGAGGTGCTTCATTTTTTCTGGAATGCGTACAACGAGCGGGCAGTGAACTCCGCTCGAATAGAGGAACCGCTTGCTCCGGGCCATCACGCCACCGTGGTCCGAGTTGTAGATAATGATTGTGTCTTCGTACAAGCCATCCGCTTTGAGCGCATCGATTGCCTGCTGGACCTTCCGGTCCATATTCTCAACGGCTTCGGCGTATTTGGCGTAGTTTTTCCGAATCACCGGCAGGTCCGGATGATAGGAGAAGAGTTTCATTCCAGCCGGATTCTTTTTGACCTCGTCGAGACTCCCATGAGCGCGGCTCTCGTGACTGTCCGTAATATTGAATACGGCGAAGAACGGTTGTCCCGGCTCACGCATCCTCCAGCCAAATTGCTCCTTACCTCCCTTGTAATCCCAGGGGTCCTTGTCCTCTCGGCCGCCGATGTTGTAGTCCGTCTTGCCGGGGTTGGAAGTATGGTATCCTGCCGCTTTCAGCAGATCCGGGTAGTACTTGATCTTGTCGTGCGGAATCAGATTACGGCTCCGCATCGGTTGCGTCCCATTGGAGATTCCATACATGCCCGTAATCCAAACCGACCGGGTCGGGGCGCAGACTGCCGCATTGTCAAAACAGTTGGTGTAGCGGAAGCCTTCCTTCGCCAATTGGTCAATCGCTGGCGTATCCGCGTTGGTTCCCCCATAGCAACTCACCCACGAAATCCCGTTATCCTCACTCGTTATCCAAAGAATATTGGGCTTGTCCTGAGCTAGGGTAAAAGTCCCTAACAGGCAAATAATAAGAATCAAGGGGCATCGGAGTAACGCCAATCGTGGTAAAGTGTATCGTTGCATAGTGCGGTCTATAATCCCTTTCGAATTGAAAGAGCAAGGTTAAGGAAGAGGGAGTAAGTCTGAAGAACAAGTCATAACCGGGGCAAGCCCCGAGCGATAATAAGGTAGCAGGCGATCTCCGAGCGCCCACCCGATAGGTACATAATTAAGCAATCGGTGATCGCCTTCCGCACAAAAAAAGATCGCGCCTTCAATTCTTAAGCGTCGGGGAAAAGGGCGCGATGAGCGTCTAGGATTGCCGGATCGAAAGGTTTTTCCTTCTTTCCCGCTTTCCGGAATTGGATGGACTTCAATTTAGGATCCTTGCTCATGCCACCGACACCCTTTAATCCGGGAAAACTCATGGGCAACCCGATCCCGCCGTAGTTGACGGGGTCGGACAAAGGATGGGCCATATCGCCAAAATTAAAGCCTTTCGGCTGAGGCGGCCCCGCTGGCAAAACAATATGGAAAAGGCCCTGGGCAGGGTCGATCCGCTCGATTTGATAGGGCAAGTCGGGATTGTTCAGGATGGAGTGAAGCCGCTCTGCGATAGGAGTCCCTTGCACTCTTTGATAATCGGGAATCAACATCGGCACGGTAATCTTGTAGTCACCCAGCTTATGGATGGCTGCGGCGATGTTCTGAAATCGAATGTTGTGATGATCGTGCTCTATCAAAAGAAAGCCGTTCTCTGGAGTGAGTCCATAAGCCGCTTTGATCTGTTTCGCATCATAGGCAACGACGGCTGCCTGGATGCTATTGGCCTCCGCCATAGTGGGAACCGGGTCAATGAACAATCCGAATGTCTGCCAAGAAGGTTTACCCGCCCCAAAGACGGTGACAGATAGCAGGAACGACAATAGCAGGGTGTTTCTAAGAAGCGCTAACGGCATAGGGCAAATCGTTGGTTGGATTGTTGAGAACGGAAAAAGGAGTTCTGTATTTAATAATCGGATTTAAGCAACCGTCATGAGCCCAGCGACCTACTTGCGCAGGTCTACCTGATTGTCTATGGCTCAACTAGCAGCACAACGGACTCCGGCACGACACCATCAAAAGCCATCGCCTCTGCGGCTCCTTGACCTTGCCTTGCTTTGTTCAGCGCATCCAAGTCGGGAACATCCATCATGAGAGCGACGTGGTTGGGATTCCCCGGATCCACAAATGTTCGAATGTTGGTGACCCCAAGGGTGCCAAAGAACTCCTGGCGTTTAGTCGACGTGAGCCAGTGATTCGTGTCCTTTACATTATGATGAGCAACAATGGTTGGCATGACCTATTTTTTCGTGGGTTCACGTGGGCAGTGATCCTCCGCACCTACACGTGATTCGTGGTTCAAAAAATGATACCTTCAACCTTACGCCTCCTAGCTTAGAAATTACGCTTTGCTCAGTTTAAAGTCCCAGTCTTTGCGGTATTCTTTGTTAATAAGGCTATTCGCTTTCCGGCTGTTCTTGAAGCGCAAGTTCGGGCCATCCCAAGCGAGCTTCTTTCCAGGGAAACGCAGACAGACGTTGCCCAGCTGGATCGTCTCAGTGAATGGACCGGCGTACTTGAAGTTCGAGCCAGGGTAGTCATAGGGCTTGTTGCCAATGGCAGCCTCGCGGAACTCTGTGTGGTGGCCGATCGAAGGCTCGTACACGCGAGCGGGACGATGGTCACCGGTCTTCTCTTTGAGCTCCATGGCTACGGCGCGATGAGCTTCGTTTGGAATGATGCGAGAGCTATCACCGTAGTCACCCGTGACCAAGAGCGTGTTCTTCGTCCCGACGTAAAGGTTGCCCGAGTTCGCGAGCTCCGCTCCTTCGGCAATTTCCTCAAGCCGCTCATGGCGGCGAGGCTTACCGTTCTTGTCCGTGTAGGCATTGTCCGTTCCATCGTACCAGTAGACGTCGAAGCCTGGACGCTTGTCCGTAGGCCCAAAGGTCCACCTCAAAGTGGAGCCTTTCGGGAAGGCGGCATCGGTCAGGGTGTCGACATTGAGTGCTTCAACATGGGTTGGGTAGCCGGGATCGAGCGACATGAAAATCGAGTCCATGGTATGGCACGCCATGTCGGCCAAGGCGCCACCGCCAAAGTCGAGCCAGCCGCGCCAGTTAAAGGGGAGGTAAGCGCCGCCGCGCTTCCTGGCCCGCCCCGCGTCAAGTCCGCGATCGCCCAGGTAAGGCCGGTCGGCAGCTGGGCCAAGCCAGTTTTGCCAGTCAAGCGTTTCCGGTACCGGGTCCCCACCCTTCGGAAGCTCAAATCCCTGCGGCCAAACGGGACGGTTGGTAAAACAATGAATTTCTTTAATATCGCCCAGGTGTCCCCCTTGTACATAGGCCGCGATCTGGCGATTGCCTTCGTTGGCGTGACCCTGGTTGCCCATCTGTGTCGCTAGCTGGTAGCGGTCACAGGCATCCGCTAGCTGGCGAGCCTCCCAGACCGTGTGAGTCAGTGGCTTCTGAGTGAAAACGTGCTTGCCATGCTCGAGCGCCAGGACGGTCGCGGGATAGTGACTATGGTCGGGGGTGCCGATCATGACCGCATCAAAACTGTCGGCTGCCTTGTCGAACATCTCGCGGTAGTCCTGAAAGCCTTTTGCCGCTTTCCACTGCTTGGCTAGCCAGCTCTTGCCGTCCTTTTCCATCGCATCAATGCCCTTCGGGATATTGGTGTAGCGGCTGGAGTCGACATCGCAATACGCCCCGCAAATATCGCCGTGGCTAATGGTATCGGTGATATGGCGATTGTTGATGCCCCCTACGCCGATAAACGCAACGCGCAGCTTGTCTCCCTTGGCCTCAGCGCTGAGAATGGCCGGTGCGCCGAGTATCCCTACGCCGGCTGCAGTTGAAGTTTTGATGAATTGACGACGCGTTAATTTGCTCATGAGTAGATGCAGTTTGGGTTGTTAGAAAGTTTAATGGGTCCGTTTTAATACAGTGAAAGAGAGTAAAACGTAACTGAGAAACTTGAAGTTGGCGAAGCAATCCCTCCTTGGCAAGTTGCGAAATCGCAGTTTTTGAGCATCCATTACGACGCCATCGCTCCCATTCTGGCTTGCGCAACCCGCCGAACGCCTGCGACACGCGTTGCCCCTACTCTCCCATCAATAGGCCGCAAATAGCTCAGCGCTTCATCTCGGCTTTCCGAATGGGGGCCTCGCGCTTGATGCGGGAACGAAAATCCCCCAGGAACTGCCAGTAGGTCGGCTGATTGAGGTCAACCTCCGCCATGACAACCGAGCCCCACTCATCTGCCTCCGCAACACGGGCTCCCTCGCGGTCCCAAACCGCCGTCTTCATCCAATTGGATTCATGGTCGCTGTAAGTTGAGGAGACCAGAAACACTCCATTCTCCGCACAGCGGGCTGCGGCCAGCAAAGGATTCCCTCCCCAAATGGGAAGCGCGATGACTTCCGCGCCGTTCATCGCCAGTTCTCGGGCAACTTCGGGAAAGTAAACGTCGTAGCAAATCATCATCCCCACCTTACCGAAGCGTGTCTCGAAAACAGGATACTCAGTGCCCGGCGAAATGCCCTGCTGGATCTCCTCCCGCGGCAAGGTCACTTTGCGGTACTTGCCAGCGACCGACCCATCGGGTCCCATTAAAACGGATACATTGTACACTTCCCGCCCATCTCGCTCGGGTAGACCCACGACAATGTAGCAGTCATTCTGCTGGGCCAGCTTGCCATAGAAATCCGTGGTCGGACCGGGTATTGGTTCTGCCGCCTCGGAGAAGATGTTCGTCACTCCCTTGCAGGAAACCATTTCCCCTAGGACGATGAGGTCCGCCCCATTGCGGGCCGCTTTTTCGATCAAGGGAACCATCTTCCTTCGGTTAGACTCTATAGTGTTCTTTCCACCGTCCGAGAGTTTGTGGTGCACTGCAGCCAGCTTTACCCTTCGCGGCATGAGGGGCTCAGTTTCGGAGAAGGTAACATCCTTCCAAGTGACTTTTCCCGTATCGGTCCATCGAAGGTGGAGCTGGACCCGAGCTTCGACCGCATCGCGGGGCGCCATATAAATGTCTTTCACAAGAACAGATCCACCATCCAGTCGACCCCAATCCCGCGGGAAGTCGGGTCGAGCCTTGTCCGTATCGGCTCCGAAATACGCCGGATTCACCTTGTGCGGACTCTCAACAAGCTTTCCGTCCGGCCCGTACCACTCGATCCGAACCAGGCAGCTGCGTCGTTCGTACTCGATACCCTCTGCCAGTCTCCGTGCTGAAAATTCGTAGCTCTTGCCGCCCTCGACCGCGTAGCTCCGACGCCAATGGCCATTGGTGCCGGACCGCTCGGAGGCGAGGACCAGATACCCTTCTGCCGTCCTCGAAAATACAGGGGCGATCTCCTCCCTCGGAAATTGCCTCGTCCAACCATCCTCCCCTTTTTCACTAGCAACCAAGAGACCCGAAGTGAGGAGAAGAATTAAAAGAATAGCCGATCGCGCTGCGTTCATAACGGAAAGGATTAAAATCAAAGTCATGCCGAACATCAAACCAAATACCACAGGGCTTAAACCGCGGTTGCTTATCAGGTCGACAGCTCCCTTCAGGAAAGCTGAAGAACCGATTCACCTTTTCGCAATTCGATACACAGCTCGATACCTGTTTTACTGCGTCGCCATTCTCCGGATGTTAACGGTCCTCCGCTTTGCTTGGCTTCTTTCATTGGATCCAACTCATTGGCAGGGCCGGAGATCAAACGGGGCGTCGCATTTCCCGCTGTATCAATTTTCATTGTGAAGCCCGTTGTTCCGACCGGTGCGTTGAGTGTTACAGTGTTTCCTACGTGCTCGATCGCGGTCAGTTCCTTAGCTGCCCAATAACGGGCGATTTCACTGAGCTTCATCCAGCGAATCCGATCTCCGTAAGCGGCGTTGATACGTTTGACGATTGCCTGGAAGCTCTTGAAGTTCTGCCCGGTCCCATTGGCATACATATTTGGCCAATGAGTCAGGAAGCAGACGGGTTCGCCTTTTCCGATCACCTCCACCATACGGCCCTGCTGGAAATCTGCCGTTATATGACGGTCGACCACTTCGTCCATAGGGCCCGGATTGCCACCGTGCCAGTCGCCAAACCAATCACCGGTACAGGACGGAATATTGACGATGAAATTGGGGGAATCGGTGTCGATCCCACTGGCAAACTCGACCTGTGGCAGAGTGCTCTCATCCGAACCCGAAGCCACGTATTTGAAATAGTGAGGTACCTCAACCTTGAATACAGACCGGAGCGCTTGCATCCCGCCGATTTCGAGATTTTCCATGGCGGGACTTCCAAAGCCACCCGGCGTGGTAAATCCCTCGCACGGCAGATCAACGTTTTTCAATATCTGCAATGCGTAGGCAATGTAGTCGCCAATTTCGTCCGCGCTCTTTCCCTCGCACCAGCCTCCATTCTCCATCCAGTAGCCTCCGTCAGGCTTTTGCGGCAGCGGTCGTCCCGTCTTGAGATCGATCACCCGGGTGTGGCTGATCATTTCAGGATGGATATCCCAGTCCGGCATCATGAAATCGCGAACCAGCTTGAGACTGTCACGCAATTCACTGCGACTCCAGCCAGGCATCACACGGTCGATCCAGCCGACGCAAGCGGGATACGGAACGATGGAGTACTTGCCTTTCACGCCTTGCTCGCGACAGAATTCACCAAACTCCCGGACAAACGAATCCGGTATTTCTTTCGGCCAGGTCCGCCAGGGAACATTGAAGCGTTCCGGGCCTTTAGTACGGCTCCAGGCTTCGGCAAATTGGGGCAGACAAAAGTGCCCCATGTTCACCAGCGTCGTGGAGTCGTCGATAATGAAAGAAACCGGCACCTGTCCATACGGATTGAGGACGCTCACCGACCTCGCCTGCTTAGGCCGTTCGCCGGGAACGATCGGATAAGGCGCCGCCGCAAGCCGAGGAAGTACCCAACCTCCGATACCCGCCATGGTAGAGGTTTTCAAAAAGGTCCGACGCGTTACGGGGTTCATGATGCCCTCATTCTGCACTGCCCTCGCTCACGCTTGCAACAGGGAATTCGGACTTAGAGAGTCTCCCATAGGTCAGCATGTGTATCGTTGCCCGCAAGGCAGGCGTATGGTGGAGTTTCCGAGCGAGCTAGGACTCAATTACCAAGCTTTCCTTCCATGTTTCATTTCGCTAGTTTGACATCAGGAAGTTTACAAAACTGAATAAGCCCCATCGCATCATACAGAAAAGTCATCAAATCTTCCCATAGATGTTTCCAGTTTTCACACCGCCTCCTGCGCCACCTCGGCGAGCTGCCTTGCCATGCTACCGAGCTTAATACGGCACCACTCAAAGGAAATTTCCATCAACCCCAATGAAGAGACCACTCGCAGTCTTACTGGCAGCTGTTCTGGCGACCTTCGCGGCGAAAGCCGAATCGCTCAAGGACACCCGTCCCAACATCCTCTTCTTTTTTGCGGACGATCAGCGGCACGACACGCTAGGCTGCGCCGGGCATCCGATTGTGGAGACGCCGACGATCGATCGCCTAGCGACGAATGGAGTGCGGTTCTCGAATATGTTCGTTACGCGTTCGACGTGCTGGGCGAGTCGGACCACTATTCTGACTGGGTTGACTTCGCGATCCTCGGTCGAATTGGATGGATCGGATCAGGTCAAGCCGGAGGCGCTGACCGCTTTGTTTCCTGACCGCTTGCGAGAGGCGGGTTATCGGACAGGACTCTTTGGGAAATGGCACGCCAAGATGCCGAAGGACTTCAAGCCGGAGGCGCATTTCGATGAGTACGAGAGGATCTTTCGCAATCCCTATTTCAAAACGATGCCGGACAGATCGAAAAGGCACGAAACGGAGCTGATTGCGGATCGTGGGATCGAGTTCTTGCGATCACATAAAGAGAACGATCAACCGTTCTGCCTGAATCTTTGGTTCAATGCGGGACATGCCGAGGACAAGGACAGGGTGCCGGGCACGGGGCATTATCCCTGGCCTAAAGCGATGGATGGAAAGTACGATGACATCGAGATCCCGGCTCCCCGCTTGGGCGATCCCGCGATATTCGCAGCCCATCCGGAATTCCTGAAAACGTCGAATCACCGGGAACGGTACCATTGGCGCTGGGATACCCCCGAGAAATATCAAATCAACATGCGGGCCTATTTCCGCATGCTCTCGGGGATCGATCATGCGATGGCTCGTGTCTTGCGGGTCCTCGAAGAAGAGGGGCTCGCTGACAATACGATTATCGTGTATTCAGCGGACAATGGATACTACATGGGGGATCGTGGCTTTGCCGGGAAATGGTCGCATCACGAGCAGTCGCAGCGCGTCCCCTTAGTGATTTACGATCCGCGTCAGTCCGAATCCCGTCGTGGGCGCGTAGTGGATACGATGGCGCTTAATTTGGATTTGCCGGCCACGTTCTTGGATTGGGCTGAGGTGGCAATACCGGCGAGCTATCAAGGGAATAGTTTAAAATCCTTGATCGAAGGCGACGTAGAACCGGATGGTTGGCGGGAGGACTTCTTCTGCGAGCATTTCAATCCGCGTTATTCCATGTCCTGGGAAGGTGTACGGGGAGAACGATTCAAATACGCCCGCTACCTGGACCAGGATCCCCCCTACGAATTTCTTCACGATTTGGAAAATGACCCTGATGAGCTTGTCAATTTCGCGAAAAACCCGGAGTATGCGGCCATCTTAACAGAGCTTCGACTTCGAACCCGCTCTCTGGCGGAGAAGTATGCGAATGCTAATCTAGAAACAGAATGAGTTTACTGAATCGATTCAAATTCATCATTGCGTTTATACTCGCGAGCTACGCGGTCGGTCAGGGCAAACCCTTCTATGTAACCGAGGACGGTAAAGTAAACCCCGTTAAGGAAATATTTGCATGAAGCGTTGGGGAGCGCAGGTTCGGTCTGGTTTCATGTTTCAATCTAGAGGTATTTCGTTTTTCTTTATAGGGGCCTTTGTGTTCTGCGGAGGCATTGCTTACTGTCAATCGGCCAACGCTTCGTCGCTCGAAACTATTTCCTATAATCGGGATATACGTCCAATCTTTTCGGATACTTGTTTTCGTTGCCATGGACCAGACGAGTCCTCTCGCGAAGCGGATCTGAGATTCGATTTGCCGGAGTCGGCCTTTGCCGAACGAGAAGGGGGCTACTTCGCGATTGCGCCTGGCGATCCTGAGGCGAGCGAGGCCTGGCTCTTGATTAACGAGGAAGATCCTGAGTACCGCATGCCTCCTCAGAAATCCCACCTCGAGCTCACAGATGCTCAGAAGAGATTGATTGGCAGATGGATTGAAGAAGGCGCGAAATACGAAAGGCACTGGGCTTTTGAAGCGCCGCAAAAATCGCCGATGCCTGAGGTTGAAAACGAGACCTGGCCAAAAACCGCTGTCGACCGATTCGTTTTGGCTCAATTAGAGGAGGAAGGGATCGAACCGGCTCCGGAGACAACGCCGCATGCTTGGTTGCGCAGAGTCACTCAGGACCTGACAGGATTACCGCCGACCTTGGATGAAATCGAAGCGTTCGAGGCCGATGATTCACGGGAAGCTGAAGAGCGGGTAGTGGATCGCCTATTAGACAGTATTCACTATGCGGAACGGATGACCACTATTTGGCTCGATAACGCGCGCTATGCCGACAGCAACGGCTTTCAATTCGACAATGCTCGCAGCATGTGGCCGTGGCGTGACTGGGTCATTCAAGCGTTTCGGGCGAACATGCCCTACGATCGGTTCATAACCGAGCAATTGGCCGGCGACCTTTTGGAGGATCCGACACAGTCGCAGTTGATCGCAACCGGATTTAATCGCAATCATCCTCATTCGATCGAAGGGGGCATCATCGATGAAGAGTATCGCGTCATGTACGCCAACGATAAGACGACGACTGCGGGTACCTTGTTTCTTGGCCTGACCATGGACTGTGCGCGGTGTCACGATCACAAGTACGATCCGTTGACCATGGAGGACTATTACTCGATGTTCGCTTTCTTCAATACGAGCGCTGAATTGGGCGCTCCTGGGGAGAAGGGCTTCAAGCATAAGGCAAAGGCAGTACCTCCATTTGTGGATTATCGTTCGGGGAATTCGGGAGCCGATAATATTCAGGTTATGGTAATGGAGGATACCGTTCGCCAAAGCTATGTACTCGAGCAGGGGTTGTTTGATCAGCCTGGAAAAAAAGTGGAACCCCGCACGCCTTCGGCGCTGCCTGAATTCGATGGTTATCCGGAGAATCGACTTGGACTCGCTCAGTGGTTAACGAGCAGCGAGAATCCGCTTTTCGGGCGTGTCGCGGTCAACCGTTTGTGGCAACAGTTTTTTGGTATCGGACTGGTTGATACGCCTGACAATTTCGGCATGCAGGGAGCATTGCCTAGTCATCCGATGTTGCTCGACTGGTTGACTGTGGAATTTCGCGAAAACGGTTGGGATCTTCATCACCTGATTCGCGCGATCGTCTTATCGGCTACTTATCGACAGGCATCGGACTTTCGTCCAGAATTGGAAGACCCGGAGAATCGACTTTTGGCGCGCGGTCCGACCTTTCGACTGCCTGCGGAAATGATTCGCGATCAAGCCCTAATCTTAGGAGGTCTAATGACGGACCACGTAGGAGGTCCTAGCGCTATGCCGTATCAGCCGAGCGGAGTTTGGGAGGATTTGAATGCGCCCGATTCCCATGCTGAGATTTACAAGCAGGATTCCGGACCCGGGCTGTATCGCAAGAGCTTGTACACCTATTGGCGCCGCGCGACGCTGCACCCCGCAATGGCGGCGTTCGATGCGCCGAATCGGGATGTTTGCAGTGTTGAGCGGGCATCTACCAATACGCCGCTCCAGGCGCTCGTCACTTTGCACGAGCCAACATTCATTGAAGCCTCCCGGCGATTGGCAGAACGTTCGATCGAGAACGACAATCCCATTTCTCACGTTTTTCAGTCCATCCTGTCTCGGAAGCCGGAGAAAGAGGAACAAGGAATATTGAGTGATCTCCATCAGCAGCGATTGGCCCGCTATGCGGAGGATCCCAGCGCTGCAGCTCGTTTGCTGGACGTTGGGGCGTCTCTTGCCGATCCCAACTTGGACCAGGTTCAAGTAGCTGCGTTGGCGGATGTTTGCCACGCAATTTTGAATTTGAGTGAAACGATTACTCGGAAATAGCCCATGGATGAAATCGAACAGACTATAGCTCGTATGAGTCGCCGGCAGGCGCTTAAAACCGTTGCTGGCGGACTAGGTTCCATGGCGTTGGGTAGTCTTCTTGCGAAGGAGAGCAAAGCGGAGACCGCCATTCTTCATCACAAGCCGACGGCCCGTCGCGTCATTTACCTATTCCAATCCGGTGGACCTTCTCAATTGGACCTATTCGATTATAAGCCAGCTCTGGAGAAATTTCACGGCAAGGACATATTCGAGTACGTACAGCAAAAAGGACGATTAACAGGGTTTACGGACGATCACGAGATTCATCCGGTTATCAATACAAAGTATTCGTTCAAGCAGTACGGGGATTCTGGTTCCTGGATGAGCGAGCTGCTGCCCCATATGAGTAATATCGTGGACGATGTATGCACGATTCGATCCATGAGCACGGTTCCGGTTAATCACGACCCCGCCTTAACCTTCATGCAAACGGGGCATGGCTTGCCGGGACGACCGAGCATCGGATCCTGGTTGAGTTACGGTTTGGGCTCGATGAACCGCAATTTGCCGGATTTCGTGGTTTTGGTTTCGAAGGGCGACCTTGGGAATATGCAGCCATTGAATGGACGATTGTGGGGAAGCGGATTTTTGCCAGGGCAGCATCAAGGGGTTCGCTTTCGATCGGGCGCCGACCCGGTGCTGTATTTAAATGATCCTTCGGGTAAAACGCTACGAGAAAAACGTCAGATAATCGACGCTATCAATGGACTCAACGAACGGGAAATGGAACGAAGCGGTAATCCTGATGTGGATACTCGTATCGAACAATATGAGATGGCGTTTAGAATGCAGTCCTCCGTTCCCGAATTAAACGATCTTTCCGACGAACCGGAATCGACGTTCAAACTTTATGGCCAAGAGGCTCGTCAGCCAGGGACCTATGCCTTCAATTGCCTCATGGCGCGTCGTTTGGCCGCGCGCGACGTGCGTTACATTCAGCTTTACCATTCCGGATGGGATCATCATTTCGATCTGCCTGATCACCTGCCTAAACGTTGTAAGGAAACCGATCAAGCGAGCGCGGCTCTCGTTACCGACTTGAAGCGTCGCGGACTGCTTGACGATACCATCGTGGTCTGGGGAGGAGAATTCGGGCGGACCGCGTTTAGCCAAAAGGGTAAAGTACTGGATTCCTATGGACGAGATCACCATGCCAATTGTTTCACGAAGATCGTGGCGGGTGGCGGTTTTAAGGCGGGGCTGAACCACGGCGAGACGGATGAGTTTTCCTATCAGACGATCCGCGATGAAGTGTCCGTTCACGACTTGCATGCCACAATTCTACATCAGCTGGGAATCGACCATGAACGCCTGACTTACCTGTTCCAGGGCCGCCGCTATCGTCTGACGGATGTTCACGGGCATGTCGCGCGTGGACTCTTGGGATAAGTTTCTCAGGGAAATAATTGGACTAAACCAAAAATCATAAAAGACTCTAGGAGACCTATACTCATTCCCATCGCTTGCTTCTTCGCGAGTTCTATCTGCGGTTGGAGCGCCCAACCTGATGCGCTCTTCATCGCCATCGACAATTTGAATGACTGGGTCGTTTGTTTGGATGGGCATCCCCAGGTGAAGACTCCACGGAGTCGTCCGGCCATCACCACCCACAATCCAGGCAATCATGGCGTGCGAAGCGAGGACTGGCGATATATACGCTACGCGGACGGGTCGGAAGAGCGCTACGATATGGTAAAGGACCCCAAAGATTTTACAAACCTAGCATCGAATCCTGAATACGCTGCGGAGAAACGACGACTTAGAAAGCACATTCCTAAGATCGACCGAGCCCATGCCCCGGGCAGCGCCAAACGCGTACTGCCTTATGAAAACGGAGTCGCCAATTGGGAAGGCGAGGACATCGATCCCAACGAAGCGATCCCGGATTGAGGGAGAGGATTCGCCCACGAAGGGCACGGAGTTCACGAAGATAAGCGGGATTAGGTTTTATTGATGAACAGGATGCGCTTCGCTTGCTTGAGACCGCGTTTCGCGGTAGCTTGATGAAACCTATTGGGAATTCTCATCATGCTCCTGTTGATAAAAATTGTTGGGACATAGGCGGTTTCTTTGTGAGTTTTGTCTGGAACCCTATCGAGGTTGATCGGTATGATTTGGTTCGATGAAACTGACAATCGATGGGATCTGCAGATTTAGATTGCTCACATGCATTGTGGCGATGGTAGGCGTGGGCCAAGTTTCTTCGGCTAATTCATCTCCTAATATCGTATTCATCCTGAGTGATGATCAGGCGTGGACTGACTACGGTTTCATGGGGCACAGAGAAATCGAAACGCCTCATTTGGACAGGTTGGCCGAGAACAGTCTTGTATTCGAGCGTGGATACGTTGCGGCTCCACTTTGCCGACCATCCTTGGCGTCCATGGCGACGGGATTGTTTCCATTTGAGCATGGCGTTACCGGTAACGATGTGGATGGGCGGAATGACCGCGCTGAGTTGGACGTCCCTATACAGGCAGCGTTTCACGAGTACCCGAGTTTTATTAAGCTCCTAACTTCGAATGGTTACCTGGCTCATCAATCGGGAAAATGGTGGGAGGGTTCCTACTCGGATGGCGGCTTCACCCATGGCATGACGCATGGCGATCCGGAACGCGGCGGCAGGCATGGTGATGAGGGCTTGAAGATCGGGCGAGAAGGGATGAAACCGATAACAGATTTTATCGACGAGGCAACTGAAGCGGAGAAACCGTTCCTCGTTTGGTATGCGCCTTTCCTTCCCCACACGCCGCACAACCCGCCGGAACGTTTGCTGAAAAAGTATCGTAAGCCCGGCCGGGCCGAGGATGTCGCCAAGTACTTTGCGATGTGCGACTGGTTCGACGAAACTTGCGGCGAATTGCTCGGGTATCTGGACGAGAAATCGCTTACTCAAAATACAATGGTCGTTTATATTTCCGACAACGGCTGGTCTGCAAAAAGCACGAACGAGAACGATCTAAATCAGAAATTGTGGGATGGATTTGCCCTGCGCTCGAAAGGTTCGCCATATGAAAACGGTATCCGCACGCCCATTATGGTTTCTTGGCCAGGCCGGGTGGCGCCGTCCCGTTCGCCTCAATTGGCGCATGCGATAGACCTCTTTCCTACCATAGCCGCTGCCGCAGGTCTGAAAGCCCCTGCCAATCTGGCGGGAGTTAACTTGCTTGATGAAGTGGCGCGAAAGAAGCGCAAGGCCGTTTTCGGAGTCACGAACTCGATTCATAACATGACGCCAGGCAAGCCCGATGAGACGCTACAATACCTCTGGTGCGTGGAAGGCGATTGGAAACTTATGCTTCGCTATTCCGGCGAAGACACCACGAGATACAAGAATGTGCATATCTGGGATACTGCGCCGGTTCGCCTGTTCAACCTAGTGGATGACCCAGATGGCAACGATGATCTGGCTTCCTCGCACCCGGAAGTCGTCGAACGATTGAAGAAGAGGGTCGAGAACTGGCACGCTGTAGACAGCCGTTTAAGAGAATCGTTATCGGATCGCTAGTTTTGTGAATGAAATTTAGATACCTATAGAAAACAAAATGAAAACCTACCTCACCTGCTTTCTCCTCATCGGTCTGGCAACCGCCCTCTCCGCTCAAAACCGGGTCAACATCCACGACTACGCAAAGGTCGATCGCTATCAGGCCCAGAACGAAGCGCTGCCGGAATCAGCCGGAAAGCGAGTTGTCTTCATGGGCGATTCCATCACGGCCGGATGGGTCAAGAAACACCCTCAGTTTTTTGCAGACAATAACTACGTTGGCCGAGGCATAAGCGGCCAGGTTACGCATCAGATGCTCTTGAGGTTTCGTAGCGACGTGATCGATCTCAAGCCGCATGCCGTGGTCATACTCGCGGGAACCAATGACATCGCCCATAACTCAGGTCCCGTAACTCTCGAAGCGGTAGCCGGAAACATTAAGAGCATGGCAGAGCTCGCCCAGCAAAACCGAATCAAGGTCGTCCTGTGCTCAGTGCTCCCTGCCAAGGATTATCCCTGGAGAGCGGGAAAAGACCCGCTCACAAACATCCCAAAACTCAATACACTCATCAAAGCCTACGCGCTCGAGAACGACATCCCCTACGTCGACTACTTTACCGAAATGGAAGACGGTCAAGGAGGAATGAAAGTCCCGCAGCACACCACTGCTGAGGATCTCGTCCACCCCAACGTCGCAGGTTACCAGGAGATGGAAGCCATCCTGAATCCGATCCTGAACGCCGTGCTCGCAAGCCAATGAGCCCAAAGGAGATCCCTTTCGCGAACACGCGAAAGAGCGAGGATGACATCGATCGGCATCGGCAAGGATGCAATCATTGCCAGAGCCAAGAGATACATCCTCGCATCCCAGCCGCGCCGGTCGGATCTAGCGTCCAAGAAGCTAACCTTATTTCCTGCAGCGCAGGAACCTGTTGGCTCCCCCTGCTAGACACTAGGCCGTGAGGCCGATGTTAAAAACAACCCTCAACCCACTCCACCTTCAGAATCTAAAGATAGAACTCAGTTTCAAGGTCGCATCCATTTGCTTCCGTACGAATCCGGTCGTCTCATCCAGGTAGCTTTGGTTCAGTACTAAAAAGATCCGCGCTCCTGGGCGGTACTCCCAGATCAAGCGACTGTTAATCCCCAAAGAGTCGGAAATATTGTCGTACTGCACCACGCTGGACCAGGTAAAATCCGGCGTGAAATTGATCAATGCCGTCATGGACGCCAGTTTGACATTAAAGTCTCCCGCGGGTAATTCTACATCCTGGTTCGAGTAGCTCAGTTCCGCCCCAAAATGCTTGGAGGGCAAGTAAGTCAATTCCGATGTATTCTCTGTTCTGGTACCGTTATAAAAATCGCCAAAGGAATAGTCGTGCTTGAATTGAAGCTTTCGCCGGGAAGACGTTTGGAGCGCCAGGATTCCCCGGGTCCATGAATAATCGGCGGACGGTATAAACACGTCATTCTCATCGCCCTCAACGTTGTAGATTCTGAAATCGCTGGAGGGGACATCTGCTGAATTTTCAATTTCCAAAAGAACCGAATCGCCCGACTCAAAAAAGAGTTGGAACGGCGTCAGGAGGTGCTTGGAAGATTGAAGCTGATCGGAAAGATCCGTGATGTATTCCCCCTCATAGCTGTAATACACCTGTCTCAACCAATCTTTGGATTCGATATACGGTTTGTAGAGCCATCTCGTGTAGTACCGACGCACCCCCGTTCGCGGGGCGAACCCCATAGCCGGATTGAAATCGTCATCCACGTGCATGAGAGCCACCTCGATGTCAAATTCATCCGCAGGTAGCACGGCGCTCGTACCGAAAACCGGGGCCAAGCCGTCATCGAAATCCGGGTGATCCGATTCCGTCCCCACAGCGAAGGCATTTATTTCTAGCCGGTATTTTTCGAGAAACTTGTTGGTCAAGTACTGAAAGTCCGCTCCCAAAAGCAAATTGTCGTAGTCAGAATTTGGATCTCCATGGGTTACGAGTGCTCCCACAGTCGATTGGTTGAAGATCTCACGCGTCACGCGACCCACAAACGCGTTCTGGCTATTCAATTCCCCATTGGATTCCACGACGGCATCGATGACTCCTACGTTGTAGTTCCCGACGTGACCGGAGAGTTTAGCCGCCCCTAGTAGCGGCACGACCTGCCCTTCATTGTTCAACCCAATACGGCGGCTGAAATACGGCAGTATGACCGGTGACGCTCGCGTTCCCGATCTTCGTCTGAACCTACCACCGAGTCCCCCAAAATTGAATACACCCGCATCCTCGAGAAAAAATCGTCGCTTTTCCGGAAAGAACAGTGAGAACCGTGTCAGATTAACTTGTCGGGCATCGGTCTCAGCGGCAGCGAAGTCGGTATTATAGCTCAAGGTGGCACTCATCTTGGGAGTGATCCGGTAGCGAAAGTCCCCACCCCACTCGAATTCGAAATCATCCGTTCCCAGATCCTTATCATCCGACTGCTTTCCTAGAATGTAGGGATTCAGTTCCAGACCCAGACCTTGTTTGAGATCTCTCAAGCCATTCAGTTTCCCTGCCTCCGACATGTAATACCCGCGGACAGCATTTCTCGGAGAGGACCAAATGCCGCGTTGATCCAAACGCTTAATTCTACGGCCCACATTGAGGCCCCATTGAGAACTCTCCGGATCGAAACTGAACGTCGTCAATGGCAGTGCTACTTCCACCTGCCAACCGTATTCGTTTACTTGGGTTTTCGCTTTCCAGACACCATCCCACCGGGAGTTGTAGTTCCCATTGTTGGTAGAAATCGCGTCATGCCGCGTACCATTGGGGTTGACGAGAAAAGTGTAGCTGTTCCGCAAGTCATTAAACGTGTCGAGGTTGATATTGACCGAGTCGTCATTCCAAAGCTCGTCATCGCGGCGCATGAAGCGAGCGACGATTCTTTCCGGTTCGGTATCCCAACACCAAATCCCCACATATAAGTAGTCGTCATCGTAAGCGACCCGAAAGTAGGTTTCCTGGTCCATATGCGTGTAGGAACTCGGCTGGTATTGCAGCAAGGGACCGGCCAAAGGGGCGACTTTCCACACCTCCTCATCGAGATGGCCATCAATTTTCAGCGGTTCCTCTACCCGGACCGCGGTGGCCTCTGGCCGGTAGTCCCGTTGCAACCGGTATTCAGGTATTTCTTGACGTTCCGGAATGGGAGATTCCTGCCCCGCAAGGATGCAATCCGCTAAACAAAAGATAAATAGGAAATATCGAAAAGTATGGGGCATAGATGAAACGGAGGAGAATAGTGAGGATTGAGTAGTGACGCGAACGATGTTAAAAATAGCCCTCAACCGATTGAGAGTTCCCGCTTAATCGAGCGGTTACATCGGCTTGCCGATGACCAGGTAGACGACAATAATCAGTCCGACCAGCGGGATCTCGTTAAACCACCTCAACGCCTTCGAGGACCACGACAACGCCTCCCGCTCGGCTTTCTTCACCATGCGGAACGTCCAGTGATTGTAGCCAATGAACAGCACGACGAGAAAGGTCTTCGCATGCAGCCAGCCCTGACCGGAAAAGTAGCCCATGGAAATTCCCATCCAAACGCCCGTAAGGATGGCGAGTACCGACATGACGTTGCCGAACATGAAAAGCTTTCGTGCCATGATAAAGAGCCGCTCCACGCCTTGGCCGGCGGCCTTGCCCTCTACGAGGTGCACCAGAATGCGAGGCAGATAAAAGAGGCTGACCATCCAGGCCATGACCATGACCAAATGAATCGTTTTCGTCCAAAGATAGAGATGTCCCGACATAGCGTTTTCGAATTTTAGTAGTTACTACTGGCCGCAAACTCAATCCGCAACCCTAGAGACTGCCTAACCTACAAATCCTCCTCTAGTCCTGCGACTTGTCACGGCGTAACTGCGTGCAGACGGAAGCTCGGCAAACAAGGGCTTGAAGTACCGAATGAAGTGACACATTTATTCCCTATAAACAACTATCCCATCGCAAAGACCACCCTCATAGCAACCAACATGAAAATCCTCAAACGCCTCATTCCATCCCGGAAGAACTCCGTTGCCACAGGCGCCGCAATGGCTCTGACAGCATTCGCCCTCTTCTCGACTTCCTGCAGCGATTCCGCCACCGAGATGGCTGAAACAATCGAACCGACCAAGATTGTTTTCATCTCCGGCGTGCCGAGTCATCCCTCTGGTCAGCACGAATTCAAAGCGGGCGTCATTCTACTCGCCCGGGCGCTTGAGGAACAGAGCGGCCTTCCCGTGGAAATAGCCATCGCTCACCACGGATGGCCCGAAGACGAATCCATCTTCGATGGCGCCAAAGCGGTCATCATTTACTCCGACGGAAACGCCAGGCACCCCGTTAACGAGCACGAAGCCAAGATGGACGAACTGGTCAGCAATGGCGTCGGCCTCATGTGCATGCACTACGGAGTCGAAGTCCCCAAGGGCGAACAGGGGGAATACTTCAAGAAGTGGATCGGCGGACACTACGAGGCCGCCTACTCCTCCAACCCGCACTGGACGGCGGAAGTGGAACTCGATGCCGATCACCCCATCAGCCGGGGCGTCCCCGGATTCAGCGCCAACGACGAATGGTATTACAACATTCGCTTCGCTTCGCCGAAAGCCGCAGCCGATATCATCACCGGCATTCCCACCCAGGAAAACATCAATCGCTACGTTCATTGGAATCCATTCGCTGAAAAACTTCTCGGCACCAAGCAGACCATGATGTGGGCAGTCGAACGCCCCGACGGCGGTCGCGGTATCGGCTTCACTGGCGGCCACTGGCACCGCAACTGGGCCATCGATGACTTTCGCAAAGTCGTTCTCAATGCCATCACCTGGACGGCCGGCCTAGAGGTCCCTGAGAACGGAGTCTCATCTGAGGCCATCACCGAAACGCAGCTCAACGAAAACCTCGATGAGAAGAAGGAGATGGTCCACGTCGCCTTGCCTTCAGAAGCTGACCTCACTCAACCCGCCGCTAAGCCCGTCCCCTACAAGTGGCCTGGCATGCCAAAACCTTAGAGGGTGTCCAAGAAGCAGCACATGCAAAAGAACTCCCGAATTTCCCGCCGCGCGTTCCTAGGAAAATCTGCGGCAACCGTTTTTAGTTTTACCGTTTTGCCCTCTTACCTGGCATTGGGTAAGAAGGATTCGGCAGGCAACGTACCGCCAAGCCAAAGGCTCAATCTTGGCTGTGTCGGTGTCGGCAATCGTGCGAACGCGGTGATTACGAGCATGTGCAAACAAAAGAACGCCATGCCCGTGGCATTTGCCGACGTCGACTACCACAGTTCCGAACGGGCCGCGCAAACGCTGGCCGCGTTCCCCGATGTTCGACGGTTTGACGATTTTCGCGTGATGCTGGATACTATGGGGGATGATATTGATGCTGTTACCGTCGTTACACCGGACCATACCCACTTTGTAATCGCGCTGGATGCGATGCGTCGCGGAAAGCACGTTTACGTTGAAAAGCCGCTCACCCATACATTCCGCGAATCCGAATTATTGATACAGGCGGAAAAAAAGTACAAGGTCGTTACCCAAATGGGCAATCAGGGGCACACCTCTGGAGGTGCACTCCAGTTTCAGCAGCTTGTGAAGGGCGGCGCGATAAAGGACATCAACAAGATCGAAGCGTTCTTCAAACCATTCAAACACCCAGGAATCTGGTTCTACGAAAAGGACCAGAGGATAGAGAAGTACCCCGCTGCTGAGAGAATCCCTTCAACCTTGAACTGGGATCTCTGGTGTGGACCGGCGGAGATGAAACCGTTCCATAGCTCGTATCATCCACAGACCTGGCGCGCGTACTTTTTATACGGATGCGGCATCTTTGGCGACTGGGGGGCGCACATTCTTGATTTTCCCCACGACTACCTGAAGCTTGGCTTGCCGACTCGAGTTGAGAAACTGGAGATGCTGGATCACAATAAGATCATCTTTCCACGACTCTCCAAACTGTCCATGAAGTTTCCGAAACGCGGGAAGAACCTGCCGGCAGTCGATCTCACTTGGAAGGACGGTTATGGAACGAAACCCGTCGTAGACGAGCAATACTGGGACAAAAACGAAGACGGAACCAGTGTGCATCCAAACTTAAATGACACAGGTTCCACCTTGCTCCACCGCAAGGATGGCAAATTCGTCATTTACCGCGCCAGTCACGCGAAACCGTCGAGCCTCCTGCCGAGAATGACCATGAGAGAATACGAAGCGTACGTGAAGCCGCCAAGAGTGACCCAAAACCACCAGGAGAGTTTCGTGCAGGCGTGCCTTGGTAATGGGAAAACCACTTCACCGTTTAGCATTTCCGGCGAACTGACCCAGTTATTGCATCTCGGAGTTACTTGCCAGTATTTGAATGAGAGCTTCGACTTCGACCGCAAAAAGAAGCGAGTCCGAGGGAACGCCCGAGCCCAAGCAGTCCTAGACGGCCCAGAGCCCCGAAAAGGCTGGACCGAATACTACAAACCAATCGCTTAGATTGTATGGACCGGGCACATCCGCCTTCACGAGTTACGGCGAGACACGGTCGGTAACACTTTTAATGGAGCTTACGCCATGGGAAACCACCGACTTGAAGGACCAGTACCTGGCCATATTAAAACAGCTCAAATACACTAATCAACTCACTCCGTCTCTTTTTTGTCCCATCACTCCTTAGTCTCCTAAAACATTTCAGACATCAACAACTCTCACTTTCCAAACAGAAATCCAACATGCAAACGTTTCGCCTCAATCCCGAAAATCGTATCCATATTTTTCATTACAATTACATTATCGATTTGACCATCAACCCTTCTCGCTTCCCCAGCGAATAACGAAGCGACATTTCAAACTGATAGTAATTTCGGCGGGCGCTTGCGATGCGGACTTCCATGCCCTTTAATTGTCGTATTTAGCATAGATTCTGTCGCGCGTTCCTCATAATCTATGATAGAATCAAGCCTTATTCGTAGGGCCGAAGGTTTCCCGCCTCGCGAACCTCTACTTCTCGGGACAACTGGTTTCAGAAAAACTCATGAAGGCAAAAATCGTCCTTTCCTCATTAAGCTTCTTACTCCTCCTCCAGCCTTTAGCCATCAGCCAGGGTTCTGCTCAGGCGCTCGGGCAAACTCAGGATCGACCGCCCGTGGTGTTTCGAGCGGAGCGACAATCAACCGAAGGGCGAAGCCACCCGTCGAAACCAAACATCCTCTTCGTCGCCATTGATGATTTTAACGATTGGGGGCCCACTCAGTTGGATGGTGCGCCGTTCGAGGTGGATACCCCGAACTTCGACGCGCTGGCAGATCGGGGTATTCTGTTCACCAATGCCCATTGCAATGCCCCGTCATGCAACCCGTCTCGCACTTCAATCATGTCGGGGCTCCATCCCGCGTCGACCGGCGTCTACGCCAACGGACATGACGCCGGGCGGCAAGACCTCGACGAGAGCCAGGGTACAAGCTTCCCGGACGACTTCGACCAGCGCCCTCCCTCGCAATGGGAAGAAGCCCAATGGGATCAGAGGCCAATGGGAGATCCGACAGTCCCGCAAACGCTAGCCGACCCCGATATCGCCCAAGGCCCTTCGGTGCATTCGGAAGAGCGACAGTGGGACCAAACGCCTCCCTGCTGGAGCGATACCCCGCTGGGACAATGGGCAATCGAAGTGAATCGCTGGGATGGGGTCGATCCCATCCCGCCAGACGACGAGCCCGTATTCTACGCCGACTAGCCCGCCGGAACTCGGATCCCAGCGGGACGCCACCGAGCGGACGCTTCCAAGCGACAGAACGACAAAAGTCCAAGAGCTGCCCCGGTGAATCTTCCGAATGCGGCGTTTGTCGGAACTAATGGGCATTCGACTGTAAGGAAACTCCAAGAAACGCAGTCCAACGGCTCGTTTTGCCACTTGCCAGGGCCAAATGACGTCACCATCCTCCCGCTAGAATCAAACACCCCAAATTGAATTTCTTATTAGTAACGTCTCCCAAGGCATCATCCACCCCTCCGAATCAAATCGGGATAATTCAATTTCCTATCAACTTTAACAACCACCCGAGAGGTTGTTTTGGCTAAACATCTTTTTTGCGATGCTCTGAGCTTCCTCGTAGGAGGTCGCGGAAAATGGTCACTACCCCCGCAACCAATCGGACCAATTGACGTAGCGGAGCGAAGACGGCGTAGCAATTTCCTGTCAACTTTTCCTATACGAGAGGATTACGGGTTTTGAGAGAGGCAAAACGAGAGAAATCGCGGTCGGCGGTCCAAAGCGCGGCAACGCTATTTTGGATACAGATTGCTGCGATTCGGGCATCGTGGATCATCGGTCCCGCAACACGCCCCTCGATTGCGAGTTTCTTGAGGATGTCGAAATAGTCAGCTTCCTCGCCGATCGTCACGCATCCGGGCGACTGAATCCAGGCCTTGATCGACGCGAGGGCCAGAGCCATTGGACTAGGAGGAGCGTAAATTCGCGGATGGGTGACAATAGAAAGAAACTCATGTAGACATGGCCAGGGGATGCACCATGGTTGGTTGCCTTCGGCCAATTTCACTAACGCGACTCGCGCAGGTTCGTGGAATTCCGAGTCTTCTCGATGAGCGTAGACAAGCAGGTTGGTATCGATAGCTATCATGCGCCGCGACCTTGGTACACTGCGTCCCGAATCGCCTTCCAATCCTCCCCTCGAAACTCCGGAGAGAGCCCGTTTCCTTTGAACGTTACGGGCTTCAGTTTCGTTTTCTTTCTCGCTGAACGTTCTTCGATGACCTGCCGCAAGCCTTCTTCGGCTAAGCTCCTCAATGTCACGTTTTGGCTTTTAGCGAGACGCTTCGCCTTCTTGAGCAGATTGTCCGATATTTCGATCGTAGTCTTCATACGAGCATGTTCGAACAAGGTACCCATATTGTCAAACCCATATATATGGCCCTAATGCGACTTTCCGAGAGAATCAGGCTTTATGAAATGCCCCCAATTTCGGTGGATAAATCAGCTGGATGGGCAGGGCGGGTTCGAGTCCCCCCTGGGCACCAAAAAATGACACGACTGCAAATGCAGTCGTTTTTTGTGTTCAGTGGGAGGGACGAGAACCCCGGGGTTTGACGAAAGGAGCGAAGTGACTGGAGATGGGCAATGCACAGCATTGGGGCGAAGCCCTGAGCGAAGCTCATCAATCCCCCTCTGGGCACCGTTTGAGGTACACGGTTTTCTATCAACTCCCCTCCGAATCAAATCGGAACCATTGTACCGAACGAAGAGACACATTCATTTCCTATCAACAATGCAGCCGTCGAGGGTTTCAGGGAATACTCGAATTCGGCAGCATTCGTTGCGATGGAGCTAGAAAGAACTGATGAGAACAGTCCAACTATGGGTAGAACGGATCGCTTCATAACTTTTGGGGAGGAGACTGCTTGTCGTTCGATCAGGCGTTAACCAAATCAGTCTACAACTATGCGCTCAACCGAGTCGCCGAGCAAGCCCGGAAAAGGAGCAGGAACGATCTAATACTGATTTTATTGCGACAAATGCGTTACAGACGGGCCATCACGCTTCTATTTCCACCCAGGCTGCGTTTTCAGCGCTGCGGAAAATCGCGTCTATAACTGCCATGTTCTCGATAGCGTCCGACAAGGGCGTGGGACAGTCCAACGGCTCGTTTTACCACTTGCCAGGGCCGAATGACGTCACAATCCTCCTGCTAGAATCAAACACCCCAAATTGAATTTCCTATCAGTAAAAGCCACGTCCATCGGAGGTCACCAACAACCAGTGATCGTCGATTTTGGCAAACGCTTGCAGCATGAAGGTCTGTAAGATATTCTTTGGAGATCAAGCCGAGGCAAAACGCCAGGAATGGATTGATTCAATCACAAAGAGTTCGCCTAGAGATTAGTTTCTGAATACGCAGCTTGGATAATTTGATTCCGGGGTGCGGTGATTGTTTTGCATCTTGCGGATTGAATCAAACTAAGCCAGTATTTTGGCCGATGAATATCCTTCTTATTACCAGCGATCAGCAGCGATGGGATTGCCTGGGTCGGCAGAATCCGGAAATTCGCACGCCTAATCTCGATCGTCTCGCTGACCGTGGAATTCTCTTTGACCGAGCCTACACCGTTAATCCCGTATGCACGCCGACAAGGTGTTCGATATTAACCAGCGAGTATCCTTCGAGGCATGGTTGTTTTCATGTGGGGACTTCACTTCCGGAGAATTATGGACCAACGGTAGCGGATCGCTTTTCGGATGCCGGTTACGCAACCAGCTTGATCGGCAAGGCACACTTCCAGGCCTGCAAGGATCCTGCCAGTCTTGAGTCTGCTCCCAAGGTTCATGATCTTGATCATTTCGACGATTGGTTTGGCCCGTACTTCGGGTTTGACCATGCAGAATTGGTTATTGGCCATACTTCCGAACCTCATGCTTCGGGAATGCACTATGGGGCCTGGCTGCGTAATAAGGGCGTCGATACGACGCGCTATTTCGATATTCACGATTACGATCACTTTGGCCCCTGGTCGCTTCCGGAAGAATATCATGGATCGGCCTGGGTGGCCGACCGATCGATTGCCGCCATTGATCGAGCCAAAGAAGATGATAAGCCATTTTTCCTATGGTCTAGCTTTCAGGATCCTCATAACCCCTACGTCACTCCGGAGCCTTGGGCATCGATGCATGATCCTTTAACTCTGTCGGACCCGATAGGAATCCCCAAACTTGATTCGTTGCCGGATTTCTACCAAAGTTTGGCTTGCGGTGATTATTATGGCGACGATCCTCAGCTTCAGTGCAAAGCGTGGGGAGACGTGAAAGTCCGCCCGGAACTCAGCTCTTCGGATGTCCGTTCATTGAGAGCCGTCTATTATGGGATGGTCAGTTTAATGGACCATCATATTGGACGTATTCTGGATCGATTGGAATCAGATGGCACAATTGATGAGACATTGATCGTATTTACGTCCGATCACGGTGATTACCTGGGAGATCACGGCTTGTGGGGCAAAGGGTTGCCGGCGTACGAAAGCGCTCAGCGGGTACCCTTCATCGTCGCTCATCCGGATGTTGCGAGTCGGGGGGAGAAAAGCCAGGCGCTTCAATCGCTTGTGGATTTGGGATCGACCTTTTTGGATATCGCGGGACTCGATTCTTTGGAACGGAGTCAGGCGGTGTTGCAAACTCGAGCGTGGATCGACCCTACGGCCGAAGTTCGAGATCATTGCCTAGCGGAATTTCGGCCAGCCCAGGGTCCCTACAAACAACGGACGTTTATCGAATCTCAATTTAAGCTCGTGCTCTACGATACTCGCGAATACGGCGAGTTGTATGATCTGCAGGCCGATCCAGGTCAGGCTAGAAACCTGTATAATAATAACGAATACATAGAGACTCAACGTGAGCTCGAGGAGAAGTACGCGAAGACCGATTCCGAAAAGGACTTGGTAAGAGAGCGGCATGCCGTAGCTTGAGGCGCCCTTTGTTTGAGTCTTGGTAACGCCCGGTCTCCGGACGGCCAAAGAACGATGAAATCGTTCGGTTACTTCAAAAGAACAATGGCCGCTCGGAGATCCGCCACTACCGTTTGCATGGCGCAAGCGTCGCCCCTACGGTGTCGTGCGCTTTCTCCAAAAGAGTGGTCCTAGGAAAAAGACAAACGCAAAGATGATACCTGCGATGATCAGTCCGTACTCGATAGTTTTGGGACCGTCGATGTTGGCGACGCCGAGAGGGGAAAAGAAGATGTATGTGCCTATCATGATGACCGTGGCCAGAATGCTGATCCACTTGAAGTGCTTCCAAGGCGTTATGTCGACGCCTTCAGGCCCCGTTGTTGGAAGGTCCGGTTTTTCGTGAGGGAAGAAGTGGCCTAGGGTTAACGCGAGTAGAGTGAAGCAGACGAAGAGGATGGCCATGCAGTGCATGAAGTGTAGCTCCGGCTTAATCCAGAACATGACCGCTCCGTACGTGAGGACAAATAAGGCCAGGCAGAGATTCACTGCGAATGGAGAAACTCGCTTGGAGAAGTAAGCCAATAGCATGACCATGAAAATGGGGCCGCCAAACAAGCTGTCGACTTTCACCATGAACGTGAAAAGACCTTCCGGGAAGTACATGATGAACGGAGCAATGATCATCGTGGCTATGGCCATGATGACCCCAAAACGTTTGCTGCGTTGAATGATCTCATGGTCGCTGAGATTCTTTCCAAAGAGCGGTTTGTAAATATCCAGCGCCAATATTGTCACGGCGCTGTTGAGGACGGAGTTGAATGTACTGAGAACGGCTCCGAATATAACGGCGGCGAAGAACCCGACAAACATGCTCGGCATGATATCTCGAATCAGAGTGGGGTAGGCCCAATCGTTGTTTTCAAAATAGTTTCCACCGTATAAGTGAAATACGATCACCCCGGGAAATGCGATATAGAAAATATTCAGTATCTTGAAAAAGGCGGTAAGCATTACGCCTTTTTGCCCTTCCTTTAAACTGCGAGCTCCCAGGGTGCGCTGCACGATGAATTGATTGGTGCTCCAAAAGAACAGATTGTGGATGATCATGCCCGTAAAGAGAATCGAGAAGGGAACGCCATCGGTGACATTTCCTACGGCATCGAGTATTTGAGTGTTCTTGGTCAGGATGGTGCTGACACCGGCAAAGAAGTCCTTTTCGCCAACTTCATAGATCCCGATTACGAATACAAAAGCTCCTCCGATCAACAGGCCAATTCCATTGAGTGTATCCGATATCGCAACACCCTTTAGCCCTCCGAATAAGGCATAGATGCTGCCGATAATTCCAAGGGACCATACCACGATCCAAATGACGATTTCGTTGCTCAATCCAAGCGATCCTGAAATATCGAACAGAAGATTGATCGCTATGGCCCCACCGTAGAGAGCTGCCGGCATCGAGCTCAGAATATAGACAAATAGAAACATAACGGCGATTAGTCGTCGTGTGGATTTGCTAAACCGGTTTTCCAGAAATTCGGGAATGGTTGTAAATCCGCCCTTTAAAAAAGTGGGAAGGAGAACCGCGCAAAAATATATGAGAGGAGGAACGACGGTTACGGTCCATGCAATGGGGGAAAGATTGCTTCCGTAAACATTGGCAGTCATCCCGGTGAAGTTTGCAGCACTGAGATTCGTCAGCATAAGCGACCCGGCAATAACCCAACCATTGAGGCTATTCCCTGCCAGGAAATAGCCCTTGGGAGTGTGAAGGTTATCGTTGTGCGTCCGGAGGTAGGTAATGAATCCGACAAGTCCGGTGAAGAAGAGAAAAGACAGTATAGTTCCCATGGGGTAAAAGAAGCGTGGAGATTGGAGGAATTGTACTTTCGTTAAAAGAATAAAGCATCCCCGGGGTATTTTAAGGTAGCGGGCGATCTTTCAACCTGAGCTTCGTCGAAGGTCCGAGCGCCCATTGCTGTATCTATCGGGTGGGCGCTCGGAGATCGCCCGCTACCAATGTCAGTAACGAGGCAAGCTTGCTTCGAGGTATTTACCCGAAGGGAATAAAACTTCCATTGAATCACGCCTAGTGCTCGATTGGTTGATTTCCTAAGTGGAGTGCACCCGTTTTTACGGACAGCGGATTCTCTTTGGTTTGCTATGCTAGTGGCAGGCATCAGGCTTTTGCATCCGAGCGAGGAGTGCTTGCGGAATCGGTTCTAGAAGGGCTCGACGTATTCGAACACCAAGGACTTGAGCTCGTCCTCGCCGGCAAAGACTTCGTTTCCAATGGAGCTAACCTTGAAGGGTTCGGAGAACGACTCCACCACCGCGTTGTCGTCGCAACTACCTGTGGCGCTCATGCTAGAGAGCATCCCCAAGTCCAAACGCGTCCTCAAAATACAATTCAATATCGCGGAACCCACTACTCAACCTATGCACAAAGCCCCAACCGACGCCATCACGCCGAACGATATTTACGAAAGAAATCCTTTTTCTATCAGGTAATCGTCCATCACGCGCAAAATAGCCGCATAGTGATCGAGATCGAAAATGAACCAGCCATGCCGACCGCCTTCGAACGTGAATAGCTGGCAGTCGTTGCCCGCCGCCTTGGACAACTCCGCAAACCGGGCGGCGCCCGCATAGGGCGTGACCGTATCCCCGGTGCTATGACAGATCAGCATCGGTGGCAGATCCCCCTTAACATGATGCAGTGGAGACAGCTCCCGCCAGCGTTCGCCGATCTTCCCTTGTCCATATCCCTCCGCAGAGGTGTCAATCACGGGGTTCAGGGGAATCAGTAAATCCGGGATACACGATATGGAAAGATCATCACTTGCGTCATCGACATCGGGTCCATTCTCGAAAACCGCCGCTGCCAGCGCGACATGGCCACCCGCCGAACCGCCGGTCACCGCAATCCGATTCGGATCGATTCCCAATGTCGATGCCTGTGCCCGCAGCCATCTCATCGCCGAACGACCGTCCTTCACGCAATCGAATACGGTTACGCCCTCCTTCGCGTTCATGAGCCGATATTGCAGGCTAATTGCGAGCATTCCTTTCTTCGCGTAATGATCGGCGATCGTGTAGTACACCCGCGGCTCCCCTCCGGTCCATCCGCCTCCGTGAATGATGAGAATACACGGTCGCCTGTCTTTTGCAGCGTCATGCTCCTCCGGCTCGAAAACATGCAATTCGAGATCGCGCCCCTTGCCCACTGATTTGTAGGCGATTTTTCGAGACGGTTCGAGCTTCGCCGCCAGCGGCTCAAGCACCCGGACGAGTGGCGTCTGCGATTGCGCGGACGAGTCAGAACCGTCCGAAGCAGCGGCGCCTTTGACTGCGATGCTAGTGTCAGGATTCATATCTTGGTTGGGATCGACCAAATATCCCGCTGGGAAGGAAACCGAGACGGCTAGATCAGTTGTATCAAGGCACAGAAAGTGATTGTTGTCACGGTCGCCGAGCTCCGCAATCGCCGCTGGCGCGACCTCCTCACGCGAGCCGTCCGGACGCTCCACCGTAACGCGATAAAGCTCCCTCAAAATGTCGGCAGCATCATTGCCGCTCGGCAGCCGTACGCCACCCGCCCAGGTTGCCCGGACTACCTGTTGAGTTCCTTCAGGGCAGGCGGACCCGCGGCCAGGCTTAGACCATTCGTCTTCAGAAACAATCTCCGCCAACACGAGAGTTGGCCCGGCTTCGAGTGGAATGACATCCGTTTCCGCGCCGTTAAAATTCACCTTACCTCCCACCTCGCCATCCGAAAATAAATCATCGACGACAAGTACCTTCACCGGTGGATCGCTATCGGCATCGCCGAACTCGCCGATGAGGAGCACGGTTCGAAGTTCACCGGCATCGTTCGCCGGCCTGAGCGTTAAGCAGAGAGGGATACGCTCGGCCCCGGATCGAGTGAAAACCCGAAAATCCTCAGCCTGTAGGCTGTCCGGGTCGACTGTGTGGGACAAAACCACAGGCATGCCGTCCTGTCCCGCAGCGCCATCGCAGAGATTATTGGCCCCTCTTGGAAGACCATTGTCCAATCCGAAGAAAGCCGAGAGCAAAGACGCCTTCTGCGGCTCAGACGAACCGAATGCAATGGGCGCTAGTATCACAGCAGCCAATAACATAGTAACACGCCGGGGAACGCTGCAGAACTGAATCGTCGAGTATATGCAATTCATGGGTTTAAAAACGGGGTACATAGATAAGATGACGAAAAATATGGTGGCCTAGGATACTCCGACACGATTGGATCACCAAGAAAAATCATACCGCATTCGCTCCCCATTCGGGATCTTCGGTATCGGAGCTCCAATGGAGGTCTGCCAGTCAAGCAACTCATCGAGCAGGAGGATTGACACTTCTAGGGGTTCAAGCACCTGATGCTTCATAACGAAGCTCAAGTTATGACGAATGCCCCGACGCCGGAACCTCCTAAGCGCCGCAACGCTTTTACACGTTTTCTCGATACCGTTGAATGGTTGGGCAATTTTCTGCCGCATCCGGTGACCTTATTTGCCGTTCTGGCCGTCGGCATCGTCCTCCTCTCGGGGATTTTTGGCTGGATCGGGCTCGCAGTCGAGGATCCTAGACCTGCCGGTACGCGCGGCGTGGCAGAAGACGGCATGATCCGCGCGGTGAGCCTATTGAATGCCGAGGGCATACGCATGATCTTCACTAATCTGGTGGCGAACTTCACGAGCTTCGCGCCGTTGGGCGTTGTGCTGGTCGCGATGCTGGGCGTGGGTGTGGCAGAGCGTTCTGGACTTTTGTCCGCAGCGGTTCGCGGCATGGTCTTGTCAGCGCCTCGACACGTCGTGACCGTTGCCATCGTTTTTGCAGGCATCGTTTCGAACACGGCTTCAGAAGTCGGCTACGTGGTTTTGATCCCCCTAGCGGGCGCCATTTTCTATGCGCTCGATCGGCATCCGTTGGCAGGGATGGCCGCCGCCTTCGCGGGGGTCTCCGGCGGCTATAGCGCCAATGTCCTGATTGGGACGATCGATCCGCTTTTGGCCGGTATCACGCAGGAAGCGGCTCGCTTGATCGATCCGGATTATGTCGTAGTGGCAACCGCCAATTGGTATTTCATGGTCGCGTCGACTTTCTTGATAACGCTTGTGGGCTCGCTCGTGAGCATTTTCATCGTGGAGCCAAAACTGGGCAAATACGATTCCTCCGCCGCCGATCCGACCCTTCTCGATAAGCGCATGATGGAACGGCTCTCCGGCGACGAGAAGAAGGGGCTGCTCTGGGCCTTAATCGCGCTCATAGGCGTGTTGGGCCTGATGGCACTGACCTTAGTTCCGGAATGGGGTGTCTTTCGCAATCCGGAGACCGGAGACCGGATCAATTCGCCGTTCTTCCGCGGTTTCGTTGTGTGGATCCTCATCTTCTTCATCGCGACGGGCTATGCCTATGGCCGAGCTGTCGGCACAATGCGTACTGATCGGGATGTAATAGATGCCATGGCCAAGGCTCTGGCCTCCTTGGGCCTTTATATTGTCCTCGTATTTTTCGCCGCGCAATTTGTGGCCTTCTTCGGCTGGACGAATCTAGGAGCCATTAGCGCGGTCACTGGGGCAGAGTTCCTCAAAGAAACTGGCATGACGGGCCCGATGGTTTTCATCTTCTTTATCCTAATGTGCGCCGTCATCAACCTTTCACTCGGCTCCGCTTCGGCGCAGTGGGCGGTAACGGCGCCTATTTTCGTGCCGATGCTTATGCTGATTGGATATGCGCCGGAAGCGATCCAGGCAGCCTATCGTATTGGGGATTCCACCACAAACATCATCACGCCCATGATGAGCTACTTCGGCCTTATCCTCGCTTGGGCGACGCGATACGACAAGAACCTGGGCGTGGGAACGATGATCGCGATCATGCTGCCCTATACGATCTTCTTCATCATCGTCTGGAGCAGTTTCTTCATCCTTTGGACCTTCACTCTGGGCTTGCCGGTAGGGCCAGGGTCGCCGACCTTCTACAATCCGTGATAGGACACTCTCTCACAACCTATATAAACTAAATCATACAAATTCACTATGTCAGGACAAGGATCAGGCGGAAACGTGCTCGCAGCGCTATGCAGTTTTTTCATCCCGGGACTAGGACAGCTCCTGCAGGGCAGATTGATTATGGCCATCATTCAATTTGTTCTAGCTGGCGTCCTATGGATATTCCTTCTCGGTTGGCTCATCCACCTGTGGTCAATAATTGACGCAGCCAGGTTCAAACCGTCAAAGGCTTAGATTAACCGTCAGCTTCAGGCTCCGGCGCACGCGCCGCGCTCAGGCCAAGGCTCTTTCGAACAGCTTCAGCATGCGGCTCCAGGCGCGTTCGGCCTGCGCCTCGTGGTAGACCGCAGAATCCGGCGGGCACCAGCCGTGCAGCGCGCCCTCATAGACTTCGATTTCCGCAGTCACACCGGCCGCATCGAAGGCTTCGCGTAGGAGCGTTTTTTCGTTGGGCCGGCGCTCGTCGTCGTTTTCGGCGATGGCGATCAGGAACTCGGCCTTCATCTGGTCAGCCAGCTTGTGCGGGCTGTCGTCGGCATCCGTCGCCAAGCCACCCCCATGGAAGGAGCAGCCCGCGCCAATACGATCGGGCATAGCTGCCGCTAGGCGCATGCAGTACGAGCCCGTCATGCAATATCCGGTGGTGCCGACTTTGCGGCCGGTGTCGACAGATGCCTGCGAATCGAGCCATTGGACGAATGCTCGGCCATCGGAAACGCAGGTTTCGGGCGAGAGCGAGCGCGCGTGAGGCATCAGCATCTCGCGAATGCCCGGATCACGAAACCCCTTGCCGTCCGGCACAATCTGGCCGCTATGGCTGCGGTAGTAGGGATTGGGAACCAACACCGAGTAACCAGACTCTGCCAGGCGCTTGCCCATGGCGCGAAACGCGGGGCGGATGCTGACAATGTCGGGCCAGACCATGACTGCCGCGTGGCTACCGGACTTGGGATGAACGAAGTAGCAATCGGCCTCGCCGTCCGGCGTCGGCACCTTGACATCCTGCTCGACTACCTCAGCGGCATTGGCAACTGATGGCAACATCAGCGCAAGTGCCGCGCCGATGCTGGTCTTGTTGAATTGGCGCCGGGTCAGGCCCTGGTTGCGAAGGTATTCTTCTACATCTTTATTGGTAAGTTCGTCACACATGGGAATCTCTGTTAGGGGTGGTTATTTCTGAAAGAAAAGAAATGTCGCTCTTCGTTCGCTACGATAGCGTCCAATTAGAACCGAAGCTAAGCAATGGGGCGCAAACAAGAACGAGACAACTAATTTGCCTGCAAAAACATTTTATAATAACGTCACCACTACTAGGATACTAAAATCAACCACGATAGTACTCACGCCAACCCTTGCGAGCCTTTGGCTTAATGTACTTATTAAGGGAAGGCTCATTCGTTATTTTCATTTTCTTCGAATCCCATTCGATATTCTTACCCGTGCGAATAGCCAACGCTCCTAGCAAAATTAACTCCGTCAAACCTTCGGCATAGTCGAAATGCGAGCCAGGTCTCGGCCCTTCCCCCTTTACGGCTCGTATCCACTCTTGAATATTCCCTCCTTTAATTCGTGGCAATGTTTGAGGTGGACGGTTTCGGCGAAACTCTTGCCAAACGTCTTCATCATAAAGACGCGGACTATTGGGACGCATACCCGGCGAGAAGAGCGTTTGCTTTTTTCCTACCATGAAAATGCCATCAGCGTAGGTTTTCGCTTCTTCCTTGCTCCCCGATTTGGCTAGGGCGACCGCTTGAGCCGCTTCAAAATCCTTCGCCATCTTCGGCACCGTCGGACCTTCAATCCACTTGACCTTAACGGGAGGCAGCCCGTTGCGAGCTGGAAAATGATACGTTACAACGCTACCGCTAGGCGTGTAGATCAAATTTGGCTTACCCGCTAATTCCACCTCAATTTTCGTAGGATGACCAAGCTGAAGAGCGTAGTACGGAATGTCGATCGTGTGGCAGCCAATATCGCCCAATCCTCCACACCCATAATCCCACCAACCGCGCCAGTAGCCTGGGTGCAAGTCTTCGCTGAAACCAGTCATAGGAGCTGGCCCAATCCACTTATCCCAATCCATTCCATTTGGAATTGGTTGAGCCTCGGGCAATTTCTTTCTCTCGCCGGACCGGAAACCGTATCCCTTATTAGGTCGGTTCGTCCACGCGATAACTTCTCGCACCTCACCTAGCACATCCGCGTCGAACCATTCCTTGATATGACGCATTCCGTCAAAGGCGCGTCCCTGGTTTCCCATCTGAGTAACGAGCTTATTCTGCCGAGTCTTTTCGCAAAGCGTTCTTAGCTCATAGATATTGTGAACCAAAGGCTTCTGAACAAAAAGGTGCTTACCCAAATCTGCTGCTGCCATCGCCGCGACGAAATGCGTATTGTCCGGAGTCGCAATTCCGACCGCATCGATCTGGTTGCCCATCTTGTCGAACATTTCGCGATAGTCGCTAAACGTACGAGCATTTGGAAATTTCTCCTTGGTCTTCGCAATCTGAGCAGGATCGACATCGCAAAATGCTACAATATTTTCGCTGGCCATTTGCGTCAGATTTCCTCTGCCCTGACCTGGGCCGACTCCGATAAACGCAATGTTAAGCTTATTGTTCGCCGACTGTCCGGATTGCCCAATCGAAAATCGAGGCACGATAAAGGCGCTTCCCGCAAGAAGCGACGAGGTTTTCAGAAACTGGCGGCGATTCGATGCCGGAATAGAAAAGGGTATTTTTTTCATAAGAACGATAATTAGTCTTACTAGTTAGAATCCATTTCCAAAGCCAACCTGTCAACCTATCCAGTTCCCGAAATCGTACCAGTTATCAAAGAGATCGTTGCTAAAACCGCTATCTAAAATAGAGATCAACCAATCGATTCCGAGAATCGAGCTTGCAAACAATCTCACTATCAAATGAATCCCTAATCGGAAAAATTGACGTAGCGGAGCGAAGATGGCGGAGCAATTCCCTATCAACCCGTTTCATTCATTTGCCTGTCCTAGCTTCATCATTCCAGCCTGCATAGATTTCAACCGCCGCTCTGCCAAGGCGCTGAGGCGATTCACAAGCCGCGGATGTTTTTCACTAAGATCAATTTGCTCTTCTCTGTCCTCTGAGAGATTAAACAACGTCGGTGGGCTTTTTTCCTCGGACGGCTCATGTCCCGTAACCTGCGCGTGGGCTCCATTGATAAACAACTTCCAATCATTCAATTGGATCGCATGGAGACCATCCCGCCCATGCCAATGCAGGAGCTCGTTTCTAGGGTGCTTAAATCCGTCTTCACCGAGCAAGGTTCCCCACACATTGAGCCCATCGATTTTCGGGGCACCCATAGACAATGCTTCCAGATCGATACCACAAGCATAGGCCAAGCTTGGCAGTAGATCCATAGCAGATATCAGGGCATCGCATTGCTGGGCGCTGGGTATCGTCCCAGGCCACGAAATCACACACGGCACACGGGTACCTCCTTCGAGCGCCGACCATTTCTTCCCCTTGAATGGCTTAGCTAGAGCCTTCTGCCCTTCTTGCGGGCCGTTATCGGAACAAAAGATAACAATCGTATTATCTCGAATGCTCGATTCCTCCAAAGAATCCACAATACGTCCTACCGAGAAATCCAACTCCTCAACCACATCGCCATATTTTCCGTATTCAGATTTCCCTTCCCAGTCTGGATGCGGTTCAACCGGGAAATGAGGCGCGGTGTAGGGCAGATACAAAAAAAACGCCTCGCTTCTATGCTCTTTGATGTAGCGAATCGCTTCATCGGTAAACTTCTCCGTTAACAATCGATTTTCAAACGGATCTTCAACGAGGACTTCTTCCCGCCACAACTTGTCCGTCTGATTATTGCTCATCTTGAGATAATAGGCCGATTCGAATCCCTGGTTCATGGGAGAGAACGGCGCTTCTTTACCTAAGTGCCATTTTCCCGAGATAGCCGTTCTGTATCCCGCATGCTGAAAGACTTCAGCGATCGTTAAGGCATCCGGGCTCAGTCCTTCGCCTTTATTCATCAAGTACCCGACGACGCCTTTCTCCCAGCCTAGGCGAACGGGATAGGCCCCGGTCAGCAGCGCCATACGCGATGGCGTGCATACCGAGGCGCCCGCATGGAAATTCGTCAAACGAACACCCGTCTCGGCAAGCTTATCGATGGCCGGCGTTTTTATCTTCGGGTGGCCGTAAGAGCTAAGATCATGATACCCCAAATCATCAACCATGATGAGGATGATATTGGGCTTTAGGGGAACATCGGCGCAAGCCAGGCACAAGGGGACCAATAAAACCAATGCCGTTTGCGTAAACCGTATCATGCAAATCTATACATTACGACTGTGGCACAAGGAGCCATTCCAGATAGAGATTTCAAAAGAGTCATTCCTTATCTTTGTAGAACGCTTCAATTGCGTCGGCTGCAAACTTTTCCAGCTTGATCGGGCCTTCAGCGTTGTCTACCCAACCGCTTTTTGACTTCCGGCGAGGGATTGTTTTCCAGGCGGAAAACAAGAGCCCTTAACCACGCTTCATCGTTCTCGGGAAGTTTGCTTGCCAACTGCTTCGCTTCGAGCGCCTCCGTATCGCTCATACCTGACTGAGCCCATTCGAGCATTTCCTCCATCCCTTTGAAGCGATCGCGAGGTTGAAAAATCTCTGGTGGGAACGCCTGGATCTTTCTTGCTGATTCTAAATCGTGTAGGGAGCGCGACGCTTGTAGGTGCGCATGCGATTGGCCTCCGCATCTCCGATGAAGCGCTCCTTCTTCGGATCGAAGGTGACTTTGCGTCCTAGCTTCCAGCTGATCGCTGCCGCGAAGCAGGCCATGTGGCCGTAGCGAACCGCCGTCGAGTTGCAAACCGGGTCCTCCCGAGTCTTGACGCAATCGAGGAAGTTGCGGACATGCATTACCGGATCCGTACCGTTAATCTGATCGTATTTCTTGTTTGCGATCAGCTTGGGGTTGCTGGCCACAATCTTCTTGGCATCCCCGGCTTCTACCCAGCCTTCATCGCCTTCGAAGCGTATGGGGCAAGTACCGAGCCCTTCCTGCCAATCACCCTCCCCTTCGAAACCGGAAAGACGCATCACCAGCTTCGCTCCATTGGCGTACTTCGCGCTGATCATGCCATCCGACTCAGCTTCGAATTCGATAGGCGTCGTTCCATCGGCATCCGCGGCCCATTGGCAGAGGTCAATGGTGTGGGAGCCCCACTCGGGCAATCTCCATGCGGCGTACAGTCCCGCGTGATTGCGCCATCGCCCTCGGCAATACGCGGCGTTAAAATCCATCCAAGGCGACGGTCCTAGCCACTTGTCCCAATTGATGACAGAGGGATCTGGCTCCGGTTCAGCCTGCAGGGGTTCCAAGTAATCCTGCAACTGCAGGATGCCTGCGTGAACCGAGGTGACCTGTCCCAGTTTGCCGCTGCGGGCCAGATGAGCCGCCAGCTCAAAATTCGGAACACTTCGACGCTGTGTTCCCGCCTGGAAGACGCGTTTGTGTTTCCTAACCGTGTCGTCCAACTGCTGGCACTCCTGGATATTCATCGCGCAAGGCTTCTCGCAATAGATGTCCTTGCCCGCCCGGGCAGCACGGATGGTGGCCGTGGTATGCCAGCGGTCACCAGTAGCGATGACTACCGAGTCGATGTCATCGCGCTCCAAGACGCCTGACATGTCATCATAAATCACGCAATCCGAGTTCCCATACTCGCGGTCCGCTAGGCGCTTGATGATCTCGCGTCGCTCCTTTTGCACATCGGCGATGGCGACGAATTGACAGTCCTTGTGAGCGAAGAATCCCGCTAGGACCTTCCGTCCCCGTGGGCCCAGTCCAATGCCTCCCACCACAATTCGATTGCTGGGAGCCACCGTCCCATTCTTGCCGAGAGCGCTAGCCGGTATCAGCGTCGGCATGGCGATGGCAGCGGCAGTGGTTTTTAAGAAATTCCGGCGATTTGTTTTAGCATTCATATTTTGGGACATTACTAGATTAACAAGATTGATTGGCTTACAGGGCTGAAGCGGGGCGAAGCGAACAAAAGTCGCTATTTTCAAGAGTTTCTAGAGGCAATTTTGTAATAAGGCAAGCGCGTCTCGCTCCGATTTAATACAAAGCCCAAGTGAATTTAACTTTCTGGGCTTCTGGAATCTTGTTGGCGACGTGGCAATCGAAGTTGTTCCTGAGCTCCCAGCCGTTAACCTAAAGCTTCCGGGCTGGTCCGTGATAGACGAAGAAATCAATTCTGGCATTGTAGGCATAGCGAAGCTCCTGGTCCATGGTCTCCTGCAGCAATTGCTGACTGAAGCGATGCAATCATCTGATGAAAGCAGAACAGTCAGTTGAATCGGTCATTCCCTTACTCCCATTTCCTGCAGATCTGCTCTGCCAAGGTTCTATCCTCGCCACTCAGCTCGCCCGCCAACGCAGCATAAGGCCAATGAATGCGGAATGAGCTAAATCAAAAGCCCCACCTTATTTTAGTCTTTTTACCAACATTATGTTTTGTTGACATAATGTTTTTAATAAGTGTTAAATCCATTTCTATGCGAACGTTCCCCTTCCTCAACCGATCAAGTGAGTTGGAAAAACTAAATTCCTTATCTACTCTCACGGAACCTTCCCTTGCTATAATCTATGGCCGACGGCGCTGCGGCAAATCGCGCCTACTGCAACAATTCTCGAGAAGTCAGGATCTCTATTTTCTGGCCGACAAGCAAAGCTCCAGCCTGCAAAGGGAACGCCTGGCGAGCGACACCGCCAAACAACTCAATGGGTTCGACCAAGTCAACTACCCCACCTGGGAAAGCATACTCACCCAAATTGACCAGAGGATGCCCACAGGAGCTTGCCTCATACTGGACGAGTTTCCCTACCTCGCATCGAACAGTCCCGAACTCCCCAGCGTTATCCAGAGACTGCTCGACACGAACCGCATCCAGAACCTTCACATAATCTTGTGCGGCTCCTCGCAACGGATGATGCTCAATCTTGCAATGGGAGCCAATGAGCCTCTCTACGGAAGAAGCCAGCTAATCATGAAGGTTCGTCCCCTGGAATGCGGCTGGATACGCAAAGCCCTCAAATACGACAGTCGAACGTCTATCGAAGCCTACTCCATCCTTGGCGGAACACCCCGCTATTGGGAACTCGCTCGAAACTACGATTCAATAGAGGCCTTTACCAAGGCACTCATTCTCGATCGCGACGGCATCCTCCACGACGAGATGCGAAGACTCCTACTCGACGATCTGAACGACTCTTCCCTGGCGATTTCGCTGCTCTCCCTCATCGGAAACGGCTGCCATCGACTTTCGGAATTCGCGTCTCGACTAGGCAAGCCCGCTACGCAATTGACGCGTCCGATAAGCAATCTCGTGGAGCTTGGATACGTTCGACGAGAAACCCCCTTCGGTGAAGACGAGAAAAAATCGAAGCGAGGTCTCTACAAAATCGCCGATCCCTACCTGGCCTTCATCTTCCGCTTTCTAGAACCCAATCGATCTCGCCTCGAAATGGGAGCCACCGATCAAATTTACAAAGAAGTAGAAAAGAGCTTCGCTCACCACGCGGGAGGCATTTGGGAAGACCTATCGCGAGCATCGACCAATCGTATCGCGATTGGAGGAATCGAATGGCAATCCGCTAAACGCTGGTGGCGCGGGTCCAAAGACAGAGAAATCGATATCGTTTGCGAGTCAGTGGATCGACAGCACCTGTTAATCGGAGAATCGAAATGGTCTGATTCCATCGATGCTGATAGAGTATTGCGACGACTCAAAAAAATCGCCACGCAACTCCTAATAAAGAGCAATCAAAAACAAGTATTCGCTCTTTGGCACAAAGGCAGAGCTTATTCGAAAGGGGAACTTCACTGCATAAGCCCTGCAAAGGTATTGGATGCAAGCGAGCACTAGGCCTAGTACGTTCGTACCGCAACGCAATTACTCGATGCATACGATTTCATGTCTTTATCCCCGTTTTGAAAACTGAGTAGGCTCTAGTCTTCAGCGACAGCATGTATCCATTCCGCCATACTGGGATAGCTCTCTCCGGTATCGATTCCCTCACTCGTATTCTTGATCCATTCTCCGTCTAGCCAAACCTGAGCAACAGCGCCCGACTCGCCTTTGCCGATCCACATTCCGGAGTTTCCGGCAGCCACATTTTTCTCCAGAAGGGTAACGGCAGCAAGCGCGCTATGGCCTTTATCTTCGGGGTACAGGTGGCCCATAGATATTCCAATTGGAATGCCTACCTCTCTGAGATTCTCTACACTCAGATCGGCAAACTGGGATTTGTGATACGCGCCATGCCATGCGCCGATGATACCTGGCGTCTTCCGATCGAAAATGATGTGGTTCATCATGATACCGCCGGAAGAATTCCCGCTCAGAAATATTTTATTGGGATCGATTTTGTACTTCTCGCTGTTCGCTACAATGTAATCGACCGCGTTAATGCCATCTTGGATCCCTCTTTGGGGACCCTGTTTTAAGGTGTAATTGATACTGATAAAAACGATGCTATCCCCAGCCAGTTTCGGCATATTGCCGATCGCCTTGATTTTGTCCCCAGAGTTGAATGCTCCCCCATGGGCATAGATCACGGCAGGGTAAGGGCCCTCGCCTCCCGGAACCCAGACATCGAACAAGTGATTGTCCCCGGTAAGCTCAGGATTCACATCAACCCTAAGACCATAGGCTTCATTGGGAAAGGTCGGCTTGATCCTCCACCCCCAATCAATCTCATCGGCGGGAACCGTATTGGAAACGGGCGAACCAACGGAAGTTCCAACAACCGAACGCACGAATTTTGGAACGAACTGCATGACCTGATTATCGCTCGTGTCGTTAAGGCTATGCACCAATTTAGCTCTATCCCCAATGCCTAGTTCCTTATATCTCTCTACTACCCTTTGACCATGGGCAGGATCATGACCATCTCCCTCCACTCCCGGTTCTGCGCGGTAGGCGAGAAAGATAGGAGGCGAGTTTTTCGTGATCGGCTCTAACACACGTTCATTAAATGACCGACCTGGGTAGGCTTGTCCCATATAAATCCCTACAATGCCGGCCCTCTGGCTGTGGGCTAGTCGCAAACTAACGCCACTGCCGCGGGACTGTCCGCCAATGATGATGTTGTTGACATCCAAATTGTAGGTACCGGCATTGTCCTTAACCCAATCGAACATCATATCGGCATCCCCCATGGCAGCGAGAGCCTCCTGGGGTGATTTAACCTGAGCAATGGATTCCCAACTAACAATCGCAATTCCCGCTGAGACCGTAGAATCAGCCCAATCGCTTTTTACGTTATCCGCTGTGGCAGCGTTATGGTGGGCATATAAAAACACAGGGGCAGGCTCGTCGCCAGACGGCAGGTAGAGGTTCAGCCATTGCCGGTCCTCCGGCCCATAGGAGACATGCGGGTGGGTCGGCGTTTTTATTTGTCCGAAAAGAGCAGTTGAAATTAGCGATAGCGCGCACGCAAATGCGAACACGCATTTTACAGATTTGTGTTTCGAAATTTTCATAGGGTTGGTTGTATTTGTTTTTAGTATACGAATAATGGCTATTAAGGGAAAACGACTTTGTTGGCCCCCACGAGGAGCGGGCGAGCGTTTGGAGCGCCCGCTTGGGTGAAAACTATGAGAATGCGGCCAGTTTTGAGGTCGACGTTGACTGAAGTTCCAGTGGCTCCCCCGTGCCCGACGATCCCGCCGGGGCGCAGGCTGAAGCCCAAGCCGTAGTTCTTGTTTGCGGGTTGTTTCTGGTAGAGCTTGGCCAATACGGACGCAGGGGCAATTTGCCGCTGGCCGACACGGCCCTTATTGGCGTGAAACTGTAGGAAGCGTTGAAGATCGTCCGGGGTGGAGACCAAGGCTCCTGCAGTGTTGACGAACGGTCCTCTTTGAGCGCGAAGGCTTTCGATTTGCGTGGCGACTTCGTCGTCGCTACGGCCCTCGGCTTGAGCAGCGAAACGCGGATGTCGACGAACGAGCGAAACTCCCGGAGTAAAGGTCGTTTCATTCATGCCCAAAGGAGCGAGGAGCTTTTCTTGCATAACTTCGGCAACGGGGCGGCCCGTGACGACTTCTATCACCCGGGAAACGGCGGCGTAGCCTCTGAAGGTGTATGCGTATTTCGTGCCGGGTCGGGCTACCAAACCTTGAGTCGCTAAGTGTCGGGCAACCTCAGCTTGATCGCCACTTTTGATAGGAGAATTTCTAGGGAGCTTGGCCATCGTGCCGCCCGGAAACCCTGAGGTATGGGAGAGGCACTCAGCGATCGTCGGGGAACGAACGGATTGATCGCTGTTCTGGAGCGTGAGCTCAGCGTATTCCGGGAGGTACTTGGCGATTGGATCGTCGAAAGAGAGACTTCCCTCCCCCACGAGAACAGCAACCAGGGTGGCGGTAACGGATTTGGTGATGGAGGCGATCGACACGACCGTTTGCTCGTCCCAAGCGATTTTCGAATCCTCAGTATAGGCGCCAAAGTAGCGATCGAATACAACCTCACGGTCCTCGACAACTCGTACGGAACCCCCGGGAATTTTCGAATTGGCATCTGCCGTCGCAATAAGCGCCTCAAGTTTCGGAAAGGATGTCTCAGCTACGGCTGTGAAGCCCGCTAGGACAAAACTAGCGAAGGCCAAGACAGTGCAATAAAGGGGGAATTCGATTTTCATCTTACTCATTCTGGTTTTTGGGGGTTATAAGAGACTGTCTAAGCGATTCCTATCTCGCTCTTACTTCGATAAAAAGCCTTTAAGCCTGAGCCAATCTTCCATGCGGTCGTTCCAGGAGGTCACAGGTTTATCAGTGCGGCGGAGCCCGTAGCCGTGGCCTCCTTCACTGTAGATATGCATCTCTGCGGAAACCTTGGCTTTCTTGAGGGCAATGAAGGTCTCAGCCAGGCCGACGGAACGGTCTTTGTCGTCGTAGGTAATCACCATGAAAAACGGTGGCGTGGCTTCAGATAGGTTCGCCCCTTCCGGCATCCACCAACCGGAATAGATCGGAGCTGCAAAAGCGGGTCGAAAATTGTGATTATCATGCGTATCCACCGGTTCATACAAACGGTCGGACACTAAGGCGGTATACATGACGGGGGCTCCTCCGGCAGAAAAGCCCATGATGCCGATACGATCCGGATCAATGCCCAACTCATCGGATTGAGATCTCACGAGGCTCATAGCCCGCTGACCATCCTGAGCGGCAGGGAGCCAAGGCTTGTCCGGACTGTGAACATTGCCTGGTACCCGATATTTGAGTACGATCGCAGTCATCCCAACTGAGTTCGCCCACTCGGCCACTTCAGTTCCTTCCTTGTCGTAGGCAAGAATCGTGAACCCACCGCCTGGCGCAATCATGATGGTGGAACCCGTATCGATTTTCGGGTCGGGCTTGTAGATCGTGAGCGTAGGAACGGATACGTTTTGCAGACGACTCACTGGCTTACCGGCAGTCAGCCTGTTGTCGTTGGTGCGATACGACTCCGTTGGGAGCGTTACGGTTTCACCGGGCGCCTCGCCGGGCCAGAGGTTCCAGGTGATCGGATCAGCCGCTAACAAAACAGAGGCCGAGGCCAAAAGAATAAGGAAAAACGAGCGAGTGAGGTATTTCATATTAACATACCGATGAAAGCTATCTGATCGGGTTCGCTTGCAGCCTGTCTATTACCAATCCTCATTGAATCATTTTCGGGAAAGCACCACTCGGGTGTAGGGGCTTGATAGATACTGCTGGTAACCATTGACCACTTTTCCATGGTTGCTGAAAAAATCGATATGGGAAGCCCCTTCCTTCAAGGGAATGGTGGTGATCCAGGAACCGGCCTTGGGATCCCGCTCCATGTCCGCCCATTGGTCTTCGGGGATCGGGATATCCAAGAACGGAGCGGAACCTGCCGGCGCGCGGTCATACATCCACCAGATGCGCCCGCTTGTCGGCTGAGGCCCCTCATCAAAGCTCACACGAACCGTTAGCTTATCCTTGTCGACTTTATGGCTCGAGGTCGGAGGGCTCAGCAACGGCTCGCCACCAAAAAAGTGATCCCAGAGAAAGGCTTCTCTATTCTGTTCGTCCTTGGCCGCAGCGAAATGCGGCGTTTGCGAGTGCCCACCGTTAGGTTGATGATAGACAGGCAACTGCGGATGGTTTTGCGCGCCCCAGAGAATATCATAGGCGACATAGTCATGCGTTCCCGGCTCGAACAATACATCGACGCCGCGCTCCCTCAATCGATCCCAATTCTCCGTCACGCACGCGCTTGACCATAAACGGTCTGCAAAACTTTGCATATCGTCCATGGATTTTCCCATTTTCAGCGCCATCTTACCCATGCTGCGCTCAGATCCCACCATAACGCCTTGATACAATTTGGAGCGTTTTGGATCCAGATCGATATCGCCAGCCTTGACGGCTTCAAAAAATGCTTTGTTTGCCTTTTCAGCTTTGGCGACTTCTTCCCTCTCCGCTCTTCGAGTCGGAGAAAAGTAAGCAGGAGCATGATTGGAGCAGGTCGCGGTGAAACGCTCGTCATTTATCAAGGCGACCGCGGGCGCCATGCCGTTCTTAGAGCTACCCGAACCGGCCACTTTTCCTTTTTCGAAGTAATTGGTTTCCGAATACGCTGCAGTGGTTGCCCGCATCAAGGTCATCGACCAAATCCAGAGAGTCGTGTAACGCGGATTCAGTTCTTTCATGAACATGCGTTGCATTTTTTGTTCCAGGCCCTGTTTGCCCTCAATCTGCCTCGACGCCCTTACGAGGGTCTTAACGATGCCAACGCCGCCTTCCAGCAGCTTAGCCTGAAAGTCGGTTGGCTGCGTGTCTTTCATCAGCGCCTCAAAGTTACCATTGGCTCCGGTAATGCTAAATCCCTTCGCCTTGCCTTCGAGCGGCACAATCATACGCACCGGAATCCGATAATCTTGGCCTGGCCACCATTCGGCAACATTGATTTCAATCAGCTTCTGCCGCGTGTCTCCAACAGGATGCCAATCTTGCAGAATTTCTATATCTAGCGAACTTTCATCGATAATCTCTTCGGTATTGAATAGGGGTTTCTCGGCGGCATAAAGCGGCCCAGTCAGGCAAAGCGTCAGGGCTGCCAGCGGTGGGATGAGGCGGTTATTTTTCATAATTCTTGTATTCTTTTTTCATTACTCCAGGTGATCGCCGATGCCATTACCGTTCTTGTCAGTTACGCCCGAGAAAGGATGCCCCACTACAGCCTTCCAAGCGATTTCGCGGAAGATCTTGTCCAATTCATCGCTTAAGAAGCTTGGATTATTGCTGAACTTGATAGGCTCTGAAATGAGCTCAGGGGATTTGCCGTAGATCGTGGCGTAGAAGACATAACCTTCCAGGCGATCGAAGCCGGGGCCCAAATGCCCACGTTGATCGGCCCAGATGGAATGTTCTTTTCCGCCAATCACCTTATACAGGCCTTCGACGCCGGGAAGTTCTCCCCGATTGAAGCGTTTGGCCGCCTCCGTCATGGCGGCACGCGTCGGAAGGATATACACTTTTTCTGTGGTCTCCCGAATCGCAGTCACGAGCTCCGTGAAGACATCGTTCGCGACATCGTTGAGTTGATCGAAGACCTCATCGGTAAAGAAGGATTCCGATTCCGGGTTTCCTTTGCGCTGATATTGCATCTGGACCTGACCCAGCGTGGGCCAAGCATCGATTAGAAAGTACTTCATACCCGGATTGTATTTTTCACAGAAATCGATCCAGCTCGTGTAGAATTTCGGTCGATCAGCGGTGTAGGGGCCCCAGATCATCGCCTCCCACTCCGCGTTGGAAATCGCGCTCAGTAGCTTGGGCACTGGCTTCCCGTCGAATTCGAATATTCCGTTTTCCTGCTCCCACTTATAACTCACGCTGCCCGTGCGTCCCCCGCCGTTGTGCAAGCAAAAAGGTTGCTCAAACCCAGCGGCCCGAGTGATGGCCGGCAAAGTTCTATAGCCAGGCGCGGTAAAGCTATGGCCCGTCCCCACGATGCGCAGGATACCGTCGGCAGGTTTCGGAAAGGACATGGCGTCTCTAGATTCCACATAAGTGCGGGCGGGCTTGCCGCGTTCATAAATGGCCTTGATCTCTTCAGGCGTTTTAAGGCTGACGGCGTGCGACGGAAACGCATTCTCATTCCATCCGGGATCGAATGTCGGAATCGCGCGCGCGGCCGCCGCTTGAGCCAATTGGTTAGCGGCCTGGAATTCTTTCGGGCTCAGTTTGCCATCGCCATTCGTATCCGCCTCCGGAAAGCGTTTGAGCATTTGAGCCATTCGAGCTTCAGAACGCTGTTGAGCTTGCGTATTCGGAATGGATGCGACCGCCATCATGGCGAGGCTCGCAAAGAGAGGGATCAAGAGGTTCGTCTTCATGATGTTTGTATTCAAGCTTTGGTTAATTATATCGAGGTCCTAACGCTTGAGAACAGCCGACAGGCCGAAGTTGACGGTTTGCTCTACGAGGTGGTCCTCGGAAATCCCGGTGTCTTTCGTACACCATCGGGCAACACCCGTAATGATCTGCAAGATGTGGACGGCAGCGATGTTGATATCGAGATCCCGAAGTTTTCCTTGGTCCGCCAGTTCGCTCAATGCTACGCAAATCAGGCCCAGGTAATTTTTGCCCCGTTGAACCACAGCATCCTGCTGCGCGGGTTCAAGATGGCGCCGCTCGGGAAAAAGGAGCGCAAATTCCAGTCCATTTTCAAACAATCTGCGAAGATGCAGTCGGATGATTTCCCGCAACCGTTCCTCAGGGTCCTCAACCTGTTTCACCGGCTCAATGACATCACGCTCCACTCCATCCATCGCGTGGATCAGGATCTGAAAAAGCAAGTCCTCCTTCCCAGTGATGTGGTGATAGAGTCCCGCTTTGGTCATGCCGACCGCCTGAGCAATATCGCTAATGGAAGTCGCTCCGTAGCCTTTTTGCACCATCAACCGGGCTGCCGCGCGAAAGACCTCCGCGTTACTCGCCTGTCCTTTTCGAGTCGGTTTGGGTTCAGCTAGGTTTAGTAGAGTCAAAATGATGAATGTAAGTTTTTTCGGTTCGAGCAGCGATATACCAAGAGACTCTCATTATGAATTACGACGAGTAGCTACTTTGCGACAAAAAAACCTACCGATCGTTCGGAAATCTTTTCAACCTCGAAGATCGGTTTAGGATTACCGTTACACCAGCGTGCATTTTTTTCTTACTAATACGCGAATCAGGAGATCTCACGCGAAGCCTCTAAGACGCAAAAAGACTGGTGAAAGGAGTCGAAAATACCGTTCTGGAACATTCTTCGCGGATTGGCGTGAATTCTCCTAATTCTGCCTTTTCCAACACCAACCAGAGTTTATCAGAAACTCTCTCAACCTGTTAATAGTAAATTTTTTTGGGGAATCATTAGACCCATTTTGCAACATCAACAGTTGTTATGATACAAACCTGCCTAAGCGAAGCGGAAATCCTGGCCTCGCACAGCAGGGATCCAGTGAGCGTAGAGAACGATGTTAAACCCCGTTGCAGAGGTTGATGACATCGCTCCTGCGTCGCTGGATCGCCGATAAATCGGTGCCAGAATCCGACTAAGTCGGACAGCTTTATGTTAACACGCCCTGCTCTAAGCTAACGCAAACAGTTCTTTTCGGGCTTTGCCGCAATAGGTTGGGAAAGAGTTCAGTTAACGCTTCTGGTCTTATCTGGTCCGATCCGTCCCCTTTGACCGACGATCGCGAGGTCAGTCCAGTCAGGATAGTCGTACGACTTGCCCAGCAAGTCGATCGCGTGACGAACATATTGGTGAATCGCACTCCTTCTTCTGCGAGCTTATCGATCGTCGGCGTTTCCAAGATGGGATGTCCGGCACAGCCCAATGTATCGGGACGCTGGTCATCCGCGAAGAAAAAGATGATATTCGGGCGATCATCCGCAATGAGGAATCCTGACAGAACAAGAGAAAACAGAACTAGAGGCAGTGTTAGCGAGCGTTTCATTCTTTATGCGTGAAGGATTCAGAGAAACCGATTGCAAAATCGCTGGGTTACTTCCCTTCCATCCTCCACGTTTTCATCAATTCGATATTCGCCTCTACCTTAGCTGCCGATTCCGGTTTTCTACTCTTCAATGTCTTCAGGTAAGGCGCCATATCGCTGTCGTACAATTCGAGTGACTCGGGATAGCGGCCCTTGTCATCGGTATCCATCACCCAACGACCAAGCAAGGCACGAAAGTCTGAGAGCTCATCCTGATACGCCGGATCCTCCGCGAGGTTATTAATTTCCCATGGGTCCTGAGTCAGATCGTAGAGTTCCTCTTCCGGACGGGTTTCAGCAAGCTGGAGGGACTGAGCCTCGTTCAGCTTTCCCGCCGCGTAGAGCTCGCGCAGAACCGGCATAAAAGGTTTGGCGTCCTTGTAGGCGCAGGGCTGAAGGTAAGGACGCTGAGGATAGAAATTGCGGATGTATTTGAAATCCCCCTTCCGAATGCTGCGAATACGATCGACCGTTTCATCGCAGCGATCCCGCGCCGAGACAACATAATCGCGCGGTTCGGCATCGGGGCCGAAAAGCGGGCGGCCCTGCATGCTTTCGGGAATCGGAATGCCTGCGAGTTGAAGTGAGGTCGCGCCTAGGTCGATGTGAGCGATGAACTCATCCCGAACCTTTCCTTGAGGAAGCAGGCCCGGCGCCCAGACCACAAACGGAATTAAAATTCCCTCCTCATAGAGGAATTGTTTTCCTCGAGCGTGACTGATACCGTGGTCGGTCAGAAAGAAGACGATCGTATTTTCGAGAGCGCCATCCTTTTCCAGGCGATCCAGAATACGACCGACTTCGATATCGGTGTAGTTCACCGAATCGAGATACTGAGCCCAATCCTCGCGAATCACAGGGTGGTCGGGATAGTAAGGAGGCAAGGTCACCGCGCTGCGTTCAACCCGCAAATCCATGTCCGCCATAGCAGCCTTATAGCCTTGTTCGCTATTGCGGATTTTCCCGCCACGGAGATGAAATTGGGCGAAGAACGGCTGACCCTTCTTCCGCTGACTGTAATCGATCCCATCGTAGAGGTCCGACGGTTTATAAACGAAGTCGTAGTCTTGCTTCCCATTTCTCTTTCCGGAGGCATCAGTAATTGTAGTGAAATAGCCTGCTTCGCGAAATAGCTCGGGGATCGTACGAACGCCTCTCGGCAGTTCGATCTTCAGCTCGCCCCGCGAACTCCGGTGATGGTGAGCCCCGATCGTCGTCTGATACATGCCGGTGATCATCGCAGAGCGAAAGGTAGAGCAAACCGGTGCCGTCGCATAGGCTCGACTGAAGACAATGCCCTCTTTGGCCAGGCGATCGACTCGAGGCGTCGTGGCAAGCGGCTCTCCTTGATATCCAAAGTGAGAAGACATGTCGTCGACCACAATCCAAACGATATTCGGCCGACCCTGGCAGATCGCGTTGTTCCAAATTAGGAGAGCAATTACAAAAGAGATATATTTCATCAAACTAAACTTGGCTCGATGTTTCAAAACATCGATTCCTGCATTTCGCCGTTCATCTTCTCCCAGATGGCAACAAGTTCGGCGAGGCGTTCGGGATGGGTTTTGGCGAGATTTCTTTCTTCCGATATGTCATTGGAAAGATCATACAGTTCCCATTTTGCGTTGCCGATAGCTCTTCTGCCGCCCATGCGAACCAACTTCAGGTCGCCATGGCGCAATCCTGATCTACCACCCTGGCGCCAGAATAGAGTTTGGTGGGGTCGACCGGAGTTTTTGCCAGTAAGGTAAGGCACCAGATCCACGCCTTCGATGTTCTCGGGCGCAGCAGCCTGCGCATTCGCCGCGGCGGTGGCATAGATATCGAGTGAGGTCACCGGGTAGTCGTATACTTTCCCCTTGGGCAAAGTGCCTTTCCATTGAACCATATACGGTACGCGCAAGCCGCCCTCGTACATAGAGCCTTTTCCATCACGCAAAGGGGCATTGGACGAAGTCAGTTCCCGAGTCGGGCCTCCATTATCGCTGAGAAAGAAGACGAGCGTATTCTCTTCCAGCCCCGATTTTCGAACCTGTTTCAAGATCTCTCCCACGCTATCATCCATATTGGCCAACATTGCCGCGAAGATGCGTCGTTGAATGTCTTCGATGTGAGCGAACTTGCGCATGTAGGCATCGGCTCCCTGAAGCGGGCTGTGCACGGCGTTGTAAGGGACATATAGGAAGAAAGGCTTATCATCGTGGCGGTCGATAAAGTCGACGGCTTCGCGCGTTATGGCGTCGGTGAAGTACTCGTGTTCCTCGACCGGTTGACCGCCGCGTACGATTGGGTTGTTGGCGTCGTAATCGGGTTCATTGCTACCCCAGGTGTGGTAGATCAGCTTCTTTTTCCCGATCCAGCGGCCTTCGCCTCCGCCCGGAATCGTTTTGCGTCGCAACATCGTAGTTACGCCGTCCCAAGGCGGCGGCACGAAATAGTGGCCTTCGTGAGTGAAGCCGAAGAATTCTTCGAAGCCATGCCGAAACGGATGATAGGCAGCGGTACCGCCCAAATGCCACTTGCCGATTATTCCGGTGACGTAACCGGCGTCCTGCAAGGTTTCGGCGATGGTGGTCTCTTCCGCTGGGAATCCGATGGACGGGTCTTCATTCCGATGCCCGATCGGGTTGTTTTCGTAGCCGAAGCGCGTAGGGATACGCCCCGATATGAATCCCGCTCGCGAAGGACTGCAGTTCGGGCCGGTAGCGTATCCATTCGTGAAGCGCACGCCGTTGGCGGCGATGGATTCGATATGCGGCGTAGGAATCTCGGGATTACCTTGAATGCTCAATTCACCATAGCCGAGGTCATCGGCGAGGAGAACAATGATATTGGGTTGCTTGGCGGATTGCGAAGGAAGGGCGATCGCCAACACTATGATTGCGTTGAGAAGAGGGAGTATTAGACGGGTCATGATTTTAAGCGTTATGGTAGAGATTGTATAAATCGAGAGAAGTAAGGTTCGATGCTACTCGAATACTTTCACGACGTTTCGTTCCGTGACCGGATACCAACTGTCGATCTTCTTCACGAGTCGCTTCACGACATCGGGGTGGCTCCCGGCTACGTTTTTCGTTTCGTGCGGATCCTTGAGAAGGTCGAATAGCTGCGGACGTTTCTCATCACGTGGATGGGTGGTCTGGTAGTGAGCCACCTCGCCATCGTAAGTGAGCAGCAGCTTCCATCTCTCCTCGATTGCCCACCGATACAGCAGTGTTTCCTGAGGGTTGTGGAGGTTGGCGATGTCGTGAGCGAAGCCTTCGCCAAAGATCGCCTTGCGTTTGATCGTTTTGCCACTCTGCAAATTCGACCACAGGTCCAGTCCTGGCAGTCCCTTCGGCATGCGAGCTCCGGTGGCTTTCACGATGGTTGGAAACAGATCGATGCTGCTCACCAGCTCGTCCCGGTCAGCCGGTTTTAGCTTCGCTGGCCAATTGAAGAAAATCGGCTGACGAATCCCCGTCTCGTAGGGTGTTTGCTTCGAGCGGGGAGCGTAGCCCTTCGCTTCTGGATTTTGAATCCACCCATTGTCGCATACGTAGACGATCAAGGTGTTGTCGCGAACCTCTTTGTCTTCGAGGAACGTTACCAACTGACCGCAGGTTTCGTCGAACCATTCGCACATCGCGTAGTAGCGGGCCACGTGGGGCGAGTCGACTTTGTCCTTGTACTTGTCGAATAGACGAGCGGGCGGATCGTGTGGCGTGTGCGGAAGCTTAGGCGCATACCAAACGAAAAAGGGCTTTTCATCGGCCACAGAGCGATCGATGAAATCAAAGATAGGTTTCATGCTTTCGCGCCCGATCGTTTGCCCGTCATCGCCAGCTCGACCGTTCGGATGCGGAAAGCCTCGCGTCATGCCATGGGTGAAGCCACCGTGCTGAAAACTTCCCTCCCACCATTTGCCGCTCTGGTGGCTAAGGTAGCCTTGCTCGCCCAGTAGGCCCGGCAGCGTATCATGATTCTTGATAAACGAGATCAGTTCCGCTCGCAGTTCATTGTACTTTGGCGAGTTTCGGTCGTTCCTGGCTCGGGAAGGGTCGTTGCCGGTCACACCGTGCTGGTGGGCGTATAGCCCCGTCGCCAATGTCATTAACGATGGACGGCACAGGGCGGTGGGCACGTACCCGCGACGAAACAGAACGCTCTCCTTGGCCAATTGGTCCAGATGCGGGGTCTGGATCGTATCGTGACCCATGAAACCGTAATCGGTCCAAGCCTGGTCATCCGAAATGATTAAGACCACATTGGGCTGGTCCGACTGGTCCGCGCGCGCGAGTCCAGCGCCTGTCAGGATCCCGACTAAAGCAGTGAGAAAGGCAAAACGGAAATTCAGATTCGAAAATAAAGGGGGCATAGGGAAGGTTGATTGAGTTACGCTTCGATTTACTCTCCCAGTTTGCGCTGCTGGATCATCGTGCGCACTTCGTCGCCTGCTGGGAGCGGTTCGTCCACATAATCGTTTTTGGCTAGGAAATTGAAGTAGCTGTAATAAATATGCATCAGCTCCGGCGTCAAATAGGACTCATTCTGCGCATTCAGGGCGTGCCCTTTACCTGGAAAGATCCACCATTCAAAATCCGAACCAGCATCGATCACGCCTTGCCCGAACACCTCCATCGTTGTCATTGGGATGACTGGATCGGAGTCGCCGATAATTGCTATGGTGTTAGGCAAACTCTCATTTAAATTGCGCACTGGTGAAATATCCGTTCCGAAGTATTCGCTCAGATCCAAAGACGGAGAACCCAGCAACAAGAGGTTCGGCACGGTTTTGATCGAGAGGTCGTCGGACGGGTGGTTATGGCTTTCAATTGTTGCCAGCGCTGCCGCAAGATGAGCGCCCGCAGAATTTCCACCGACGGCAATACGCTTTGGATCGATGCCCAGTTTTTCGGCATTCGCCCGAAGCCAGCACATTGCGCTTTTGGCATCCTCCACGCAAATCGTCGGCTTGCCGCGCTTTTCCCTATCCAAAAGCCGGTATTTGAGCGCAAACGCAGAAACCCCGTGCTCCGCGAGATATCGGCTCCATCGGTAGAATCCTCTCGGGCTCCCGCCCCTAAAGCCGCCGCCGTGGATATAGAGATGGACTACGTTGTTGCCCGAAACACGAGCGGTCGCCGGAGCAAAATAATGCAGTTCCACGCCCTCGCGCACCTTGAAGATCTCCGTCGGCTTCAAGGCGCCCGCATCATACGACGCCCAAATCTTTTCCGAAAACTCGCTCGCCCCGACGGGGCCAACCAATGCCAGCATGGCCACCACTCCAATTATCCATCTATTCATAGCAGTTCCTTTCATCTACAAGAACGAAGACCGCTGCCAAACCTATTCCATTAGACAAGTCCAAGTTATAAGGTGGCTTTTTGAAGTTTCCAGTTCATCTAAGCGAAAATTCACAACACAAAAGATAAGCCTATTTTTGGCGCCTCGAAAACCTATTGGAAACAGGGGGCCTCACTCGAAGACGCAAAGAGAATGGCGATAGTCGTATGAACAGGATACGCCCTGACAAGTCAGGCCTACATGATGGCTTCGCCAACAGGATGAATCGGCACAAGCTCCATCATGTAGCCGACAAGGGAGGCATCATGTAGTCCCGATCTATCGGGGCGTATCCTGTTAGAAAGGAACCTGCTTGTGATAATAACCTAAAAGGCATTGCTCCAAGGAGTCATGTGGTATGGTGATTAGACTTTAGTTTTCTAGTTCCTACCCGCAGGCCTCACGCCAATCGCAGCCGGGTCAAACTCCTCTGGATCGAAGCCTGGATTCGGCATCGGGATAACCGCTACCGTTTCCTTTAGGTAAGCTTCAATCATCCGATCCAGTCGTTCCACGCGCTCCGGCATCGCCGCCGCCAGATTGTTTGACTCACCGATGTCGTTTGAAAGGTCGTAAAGCTTGTAATCATGCTTTCCGTTTTCGCCGCCGTGGAAGACGCGCACTAGTTTATATTGGTCCGAGTGCACGGACATGGAAGGCGGCAACCATTCCGGAACTGGAACTATGGCTGGGAAATACGTGAAGATCCCATCGCGGCCTAGCTTCTGACCTTTCAGGGCGGGCCTGATATCAATGCCGTCCACCGGATGGTTTTCCGGCAGCGC
>Ga0181561_10000077_pt1 | contig 69244 bp, 74 predicted proteins | sample 011ome_19_FD_133760 | JGI IMG/M metagenome (GOLD analysis project Ga0181561, IMG submission 133760) | Coastal salt marsh microbial communities from the Groves Creek Marsh, Skidaway Island, Georgia - 011510BT metaG (megahit assembly) | ecosystem: Environmental > Aquatic > Marine > Intertidal... | reverse complement strand
TTCATATCCTCGATCTCGCCCTCAGGGATGAGGCCGTCCTTGACCAGCCGCTCGGTGTAGAGCGTCAGCGTTGTCTTTTGCTTTTTGATCTTTTTGTACATCAACGGGTTGGTGAACATGGGCTCGTCGCCCTCGTTGTGACCAAAGCGGCGGTAGCAGATGATGTCGAGAACCACGTCTTTGTGGAACTTTTGGCGGAATTCAGTCGCGACACGGGCTGCGTGCACAACGGCTTCCGGATCATCGCCGTTGACGTGAAAAATCGGGGCCTCAACCATCAAAGCGATGTCTGTTGGATAGGGCGAAGAGCGCGAGAAGTGCGGCGCCGTGGTAAAGCCGATCTGGTTGTTTACCACGATATGCATGGTGCCGCCTGTGCGGTGCCCTTTGAGGCCAGAGAGGCCAAAGCCCTCGGCCACAACGCCTTGGCCGGCAAAGGCCGCGTCGCCGTGCAAGAGGATCGCCATCACCTTGGAGCGGTCTTTGTCGTTCTTCTGGTCTTGTTTCGCGCGGACCTTGCCCAAGACAACGGGGTTCACGGCCTCGAGGTGGGACGGGTTGGCGGTCAGTGAGAGGTGAACCGTGTTGTCGTCGAATTGGCGGTCGGAGGACGCGCCGAGGTGGTATTTCACATCGCCGGAGCCATCAACGTCGTCAGGCTTAAAAGAGCCGCCTTGGAATTCGTTGAAGATCGCACGGTATGGCTTTTGCATGAAGTTCGCGAGAACCGAAAGGCGGCCACGGTGCGGCATGCCGATGACGACGTCCTCAAGGCCAAGTTGCCCGCCACGCTTGATGATCTGCTCCATCGCGGGGATCAGGCTTTCGCCGCCATCAAGGCCGAAACGCTTGGTGCCCATGTATTTCACATGAAGAAATTTTTCGAAACCTTCGGCCTGCACGAGGGAGTTCAGGATTGCCTTGCGCCCGTTTTGGGTAAACGTGATTTCCTTGCCGTAACCCTCGATCCGCTCTTTGAGCCAAGCGGCCTCTTCGGGGTTGGAAATGTGCATGTATTGCAGCGCGAAGGTGCCGCAATAAGTGCGGCGTACGATGGCGATAATCTCGTTCATGCTGGCCACTTCGAGCCCAAGCACGTTGTCGATAAAGATCGGACGGTTCATGTCAGAGGCTTCAAAGCCGTAAGACGCAGGGTCCAGTTCGGGGTGCAGCTTGTTCTCGCTCATGCCCAGCGGATCAAGGTCGGCGACGAGATGGCCACGAATCCGGTAAGCGCGGATGATCATGAGCGCGCGCAGGCTGTCTAGAACGGCTTGGCGGACTTGGGCCTCGGAAAGCTCGACACCTTTGTCGGCAGCTTTGGCTTTGATCTTGTCGCCAGCTGCGGCGGGCTCCACGGCCCACTGACCGTCAAGGGCTGCTGTCAGGTCGTCGTTTGGCACAGGTGGCCAATCGGTGCGGCCCCATGAAGGGCCAGCGGCTTCGGCCTTCGCATCCGCAGGCGCATCGCCAAGCGATTTGAAAAAATCCCTCCAGCTTTCGTCAACCGCGTTGGGGTTATCAGCGTAGCGCGCATATAGCTGCTCGACATATTCGGCATTGTGTCCCTGCAAGAAGGACGATGCGTGCATGATGTCGTTGGGAGATTGGTCGTTCATGATGAGACCTTAACATTGTTGTTAGTTTCAAGTGCGGCGGGGATGGCGTTCGTTTCCATCGCGGTTTGTGTTCTTTTAGGTGTGCGCGGGTAATCAAATCGTGAAAAAATCCAACGAAAGCGGTCACGAATGATGTCGGCGCTATCTTTGTCAAAGTAGTCGGCAAATTCGGCCCGACGTGACGTGCGTGTGACCTTGGTTTCTGGCATGGCTGGGAGCGCGTCTGTGACCCCGACATTTGACAGGAACGTTGACAGGTCTTGGGCCATATTTTCAAAACGGATCGCGAAATCCGGTTGGTATGCGCCCGCGAGAAAGACAACACTACGGTCATTTGCCCATTCATCCGAATGGACGAATTTACGGAATTCGGCGATTTCCGCATCCACTGTTGCAGGCATGTCATTGCCAGCGCGTTTTTGGTTCCAGAAGTAGTGGGAGAGAACCTTGTCAAAAGGGTTGCGAACGCAAGTAAGTTTGTAGAGTTCGCCCCATCGCTTTTCGCCAAGGTTGTCGCGCAGTTCACTGGCCTTGGAATGGGCCCAATATTTGCGATCCAGTGGTTTCCAATCGTCACGATCAATGAGCCGTGACCCGATGATGCCGTGTTCTGTTTCCATGGCGCGGGTTTTTTCGACGACAGGTGAGCCAGCCGCCGTGCAGAGTGGTTGTAGGTACATTTCAATAGATGTTCCCGCCGTCTTGCGGGTCTTCAGGAAAATAAAATTGTGAGAATTGCTAACTGCAACCATCGTGTTTTCCTTTTCGCGGGCCTTAGGAGTGGATCCGTTTGACCGCTATTGTGCAAGTGGCGGGGCCAGCGATAACCGCCGGTCCCCAATTCTTGTCGTTTACCCAATCGCTTTCAGCACGGCCTCACCCAGAGTGGCTGGGCTGTCTGCCACGATGATACCTGCGGATTTCATCGCTTCGATCTTGGATTCCGCATCGCCTTTGCCGCCAGCGACGATTGCGCCGGCGTGGCCCATGCGGCGGCCTGGAGGGGCGGTGCGGCCTGCGATGAAGCCTGCGGTTGGTTTCCAGCGGCCTTTTTTGCGCTGGGCTGCGAGGAATTCTGCCGCTTCTTCTTCGGCGGAGCCGCCAATTTCACCGATCATGATCATCGAGTGTGTTTCGTCATCGTCGAGGAACATGTTGAGCACGTCGATATGCTCTGTCCCTTTGATCGGGTCGCCGCCGATGCCCACAGCGGTAGACTGGCCAAGGCCGAGATCGGTTGTTTGCTTGACGGCTTCATAGGTGAGGGTGCCCGAACGGGAAACAACGCCCACAGAGCCGCGCTTGTGAATGTGGCCGGGCATGATGCCGATTTTGCAGGCGTCTGGCGTGATCACGCCGGGGCAGTTTGGCCCGATGAGACGTGACTTGGAGCCTTCAAGGGCGCGCTTGACGCGCATCATGTCGAGCACAGGAATGCCTTCGGTGATGCAGATGATGAGTTCCATCTCGGCGTCGATCGCCTCGAGGATGGAGTCAGCTGCAAAGGGCGGCGGCACATAGATCACGGAGGCATTGGCGGATGTGACGTGGCGCGCCTCATGGACCGAGTTGAAGATCGGCAAATCGAGGTGGGTTTGGCCGCCCTTACCAGGTGTCACGCCGCCGACCATCTTGGTGCCGTAAGCAATCGCTTGCTCGGAGTGGAATGTGCCCTGCGAGCCTGTGAGGCCTTGGCAGATTACGAGGGTATTTTCGTCTACGAGAATGGCCATTGGGGCCTCCTTAGTTCGCAAAGACGACGAATGTTTCGCCGCCATTTGTATAGTGTGTGAATGAGTGCAACTGGCTGGCGATCTTGGGGGTGAAAGTGACCATGTCGGTTCCTAGGTGCATAACGGCGAGACAGAGTAGGTAAGATTTCACGCCAAAGCAAAGTTGTTGCCGCAACGTGAAATCAATGCTTTTCGTTTAAGGGAACACTGCCTGTACGATTGAGCCAGTTTGCGCGGCGTTGTCGTCGATAACAACAACCTGCGTCGTCGCTGCAAATGCCGCAGTCCCTGTTGGCAGCTTGCCACCTGGCGCATCGGCGTATGGATTTTCGACCTGTGGTCCATTGCGAACGGCGCTTAGATCACTGTCCTGAACGCCACAACCAGCGACTGCGAGAACGCCTGCAAGTGTCAGTGCTACTTTAAACTTAGACATATTTTACCCTTTCACTGCGGCGACGATTTTCTGCGCGCCGTCCTTGAGGTCATCTGCCGCGATGACGTCGAGACCTGAATTGTTGATGATTGCCTTACCTTCTTCGACGTTTGTCCCTTCGAGACGCACGACCAGTGGCACTTTCAGCCCCACTTCTTTGACGGCAGCCACAACGCCATCTGCGATCACGTCGCATCGCATGATGCCGCCGAAGATGTTGACCAAGATACCTTTGACCTGCGGGTCGGAGGTGATGATCTTGAACGCTTCGGTTACTTTTTCTTTCGTCGCACCGCCACCTACGTCGAGGAAGTTGGCAGGCTCTGCACCGTAGAGTTTGATGATGTCCATGGTCGCCATGGCAAGGCCCGCGCCGTTGACCATGCAACCGATTTCGCCATCGAGGGCGATGTAGTTGAGGTCGAACTTGGACGCGGCCAGTTCTTTTGGATCTTCTTCGGTCTCGTCGCGCAAGGCGGCGATATCGGCGTGGCGGTAGATCGCGTTGCCGTCGAAGGAAACTTTCGCGTCGAGCACCTTCAGGTCGCCCTTGTCGGTGATGATCAGCGGGTTGATCTCGAGCATTTCCATGTCTTTTTCAGTGAACGCTTTGTAAAGCTGACCCATCAAGGTCACGCACTGTTTGATTTGGTTGCCTGTCAGGCCGAGCGCGAAGGCCACACGGCGGCCGTGGAATGCTTGGTAGCCAGTTGCCGGATCAACGGTGAAGTTGATGATTTTCTCTGGCGTGTTGGCAGCAACTTCTTCGATGTCCATGCCACCCTCGGTGGACACGACAAAGCCGATGCGGGATGTCTGACGATCCACGAGCAGGGCGAGGTACATTTCTGTCTCGATGCCAGAGCCGTCTTCGATGTAGACGCGGTTCACGACCTTGCCGACTGGGCCGGTTTGGTGGGTCACAAGTGTGCGGCCTAGCATTTTCTTGGCTTCTTGGGCAGCCTCTTCGACAGAGCGCGCAAGACGAACACCGCCCGCCTCGCCTGCGTCGGCCTCTTTGAATTTGCCTTTGCCGCGGCCACCTGCGTGAATCTGGGCTTTAACAACCCAAAGCGGGCCGTCCATTTCGCCTGCGGCGGTTTTTGCGTCTTCTGCCTTAAGGACGGCACGGCCATCACTGACGGGGGCACCGTAAGATTTCAAAAGTGCCTTGGCTTGGTATTCGTGGATGTTCATTGCTGTCCCTCGGGTTCGCTCTCGTTTCATTCGTTTAAAACACAACGCTAGCTACGACAGAATAACAAATTGTTGGTTAAGATAGAAAATCCGACATTTGTGATCACAGGCGAAAATGCTGTGATCACAAATCTTGAGTGTTTGCGCAAACCTATGATTCGAAGCGGGCAGAAGTCATGTCAGTAAGGGGAAATCGCGGCAGATGGTCGTCCGAAGCTAACGATTGCTTTGGAGAGCCACGCGCGCACCGATGTTGGGGGGGCCCGTTAGGCGCGTGAACCCGTTGAGCGACATTTTACCGGAGGAGGATGTCGCCATCGTCAAAATAGAAAAAGGGCGCCCCGATGGAGCGCCCTTCAATTCTTTGATCAGTTTTCGGCTTATGCCAAAGAGGGATCGATTTCTTTACATGCTGCAACGAGGCCTTTGACCGCATCAACAGATTTGTCGAACATGATTTGTTCGTCTTTGTTCATCTTGATCTCGACAACGCGCTCGATGCCGCCAGCACCGATCACGGTTGGCACGCCAACGTAAAAGCCGTCGAGACCGTAGGCGTTTTCAACATGCGCTGCACAGGGCAACAGACGCTTTTGATCCTTGAGGAAGGCTTCTGCCATCTCGATTGCGGATGTTGCCGGTGCGTAGAACGCGGAGCCAGTTTTCAAAAGGCCCACGATTTCTGCGCCGCCGTCGCGTGTGCGCTGCACGATCGCGTCGAGTTTGTCTTGTGTCGTCCAGCCCATTGTTACCAGATCTGGCAACGGGATACCGGCAACTGTGGAGTAGCGTGTCAGCGGAACCATGGTGTCGCCGTGGCCGCCCAGAACGAAGGCTGTGACGTCGCGCATGGAGACGTTGAATTCTTCTGCGAGGAAGTGACGGAAGCGTGCGGAGTCGAGAACGCCAGCCATGCCGCAAACCATGTGCGCAGGAAGACCAGAGAATTGCTGCAGCGCCCAGACCATCGCGTCAAGCGGGTTTGTGATGCAGATAACGAAGGCGTTTGGCGCGTGGGCTGCGATGCCTTCGCCAACGGACTTCATCACCTTGAGGTTGATGCCCAAGAGGTCATCGCGGGACATGCCCGGCTTGCGCGGAACGCCAGCAGTTACGATGCAAACGTCTGCGCCTGCGATGTCGGCGTAATCGTTCGTGCCCTTGAAGGAGCCGTCAAACTTGGCCGCTGGGCCAGATTCGGCGATATCGAGCGCCTTGCCCTGCGGGATACCTTCGGTAATGTCGAAAAGTACAACGTCACCGAGTTCTTTGACCGCTGCGAGGTGCGCAAGCGTGCCGCCGATTTGTCCGGCGCCGATGAGGGCAATTTTAGGTCTGGCCATGTGAAGCGTCCTATTTTGGTTGATTTGCGGCATTGGGTAAGCCTTTGCCACCCTATGCGCAAGTGCGCCGCGATGCAGCATCACAAATTCTATGATGGCTGTCTAAGACCGTTTGCGCTAACGAATGGTTAATTACGCAGAATTACAGGAATTCAGATGATCGACTTCGGATGGCAATTTTTTGCGCTAGGCATCCCTGCGATCATATTTGGTGGGATTTCAAAGGCAGGATTTGGGTCGGGTGCCTCTTTTGCCGCGGGGGCGATTCTGGCGATTGTGATCCCGCCGGGGGCCGCGCTTGGGATCATTCTACCTTTGTTTATGCTGGTCGATGCGGCAACTTTGCGCCCCTATTGGAAGAAATGGCATTGGCCGTCCGCCAAGGGGATGATCCTCGGGGCCATTCCGGGTGTGGCCTTTGCTGCGTGGATTTTTAGTGCCGTTGACGCCGATATCTTCCGGATTTTGATCGGGGTGATCTGTTTGGCTTTTGTGGCGTTTCAAATGTCGCAAAGGATGGGGGTGCTGAAAGTGCGCCGCCTGCCGTTTCGTCGTCGCTATGCGTGGCTCGCGGGGGCTGTGGGCGGTTTCACCAGTTTTGTGAGCCATGCAGGCGGGCCGCCAACGGCGGTGTTTATGATTTCGCAGGGACTTAGCAAAACGGTGTTTCAGGCCACGACTGTGGTGACGTTCTGGGCGATCAACTGGATGAAGTTCGTGCCGTATTTCTTTCTAGGGATATTCACGTGGGAAACATTTAAAGGCGCGCTTCTGCTGGCGCCTTTTGCCTTGTTTGGCGCATGGATTGGTGTGCGCTTGCATCGTTTGGTACCTGAGCGCGCGTTTTTCGCGTTGACCTATGTGACGCTGGTGCTGACGGGGCTCAGGCTGATTTGGGTGGCGGTGGCTTAGGCCTCTGGGTCGGTATTGGGCAGGGGGTCTTGCAGGTTTTGGAACGCGCGGCCTGCGGCGACCAAACAGGTCGGCCCGCCAGCGGTGGTGACGGTGATTGTCCATGTGCCTGTCTCGCTTGATGCAAAGACTTCGAGGACGGTGTTGTCGGTGGTCAGGCCGATGGATTGCAGGCTTTCGCCGAATTCCGCCGCGAGATGCGTGACGATTTGATCGTGCGGGCCACATGCGGCGTTTTGCGCGTGGGCGTGTTGACCTGCGAGGAGAGCGATGCCGAGGCCGAAGGAAAGCGCAAAGATTTGTCTGTTCATTTTCATCACCTTGAGTTGGTTATGCGGGTGGTGAAGTATTCTGCCGGCATTGCGCAAAATCGGTTAACCCATCGTCACGGTGCGGCGAATGCTGCGCTGCGGCGGATTTGCGGTTGAATGATTGCGAAAAGTCTGCCCAATTTGGCGCAACAATATTGCGAGGAAGAATCTATGCATGACCGCCCGTATCGCTCGGCTCTTTATATTCCAGGCTCTAAGGAGCGTGCTTTGGACAAGGCGCGGGGCTTGCCTGTTGATGTGATCCTGTTCGATCTAGAGGATGCCGTGGCCCCCGAGGCAAAGCTGGGCGCGCGCGCGACTTTGGCTGCGGCCCTTGCGGAAGGAGGATACGGTCAACGACTGACAGTGGTTCGGATGAACGGGTTAGATACCGCATGGGCGGCGGATGATGCAAAGGCCGTGGCCGCGATGGCCTGCGATGCGGTTTTGCTGCCAAAGGTGAATAGTGCTGCCGACGTTGATGCCCTTGCTGCGATGATCCCTGACAAGCCGATTTGGGCAATGATTGAGACCCCGCAAGGTGTTTTGAATGCAGCCGAGATTGCCGCACATTCACGGATGGCGGGGTTTGTGCTTGGCACGAATGATCTGGCGAAGGATTTGAATTCGCGGAGCCGTGCGGCGTTGACGTGCGCGTTGCAGATGTCCGTTCTGGCGGCAAAGGCGGCGGGGATTGTTGTGCTCGATGGCGTTTATAATGCGTTCAAGGATGATGAGGGTTTGGCTATCGAGTGCGAAGAGGGCCGCGATATGGGGTTTGATGGGAAGACATTGATCCACCCTGCGCAGGTCGCGATTTGTAATGCGGCGTTTGGCCCGACAGAGGCGGAGATTGATCTCGCGACCCGTCAGATCGCGGCTTTTGAGGCAGGCGATGGCGGTGTTGCCGTTGTTGACGGAAAGATCGTTGAGAACTTGCATATTGTCACGGCAAAGGCGACTTTGGCGAAAGCCGCGGCCATCGCCGCATTGGAGGCATAATGTTACTACTTATTCTTGGTGTTGCTCTTTGGGCAGCCGTCCACTTTTGGAAACGGATTGCCGCGGACCACCGCGCCAGTTTTGGCGATCAAGGCAAAATGATTGTTGCCGCGGGTTCTGTGCTTGCGATTGTTCTGATGGTCGTTGGTTATCGCGGTTGGGAAGGCACTGTATATTGGGGTCGTACGCCTGCGATGACAGGCATCAATAACCTGCTGATGGTGCTCGCGTTTTATGTCTATGCCGTTGGCGCGCCAAAGCCGGGCAAGCCGCGTGTGTGGTTGGGTCGCAAGTTGCGTCACCCGCAACTGACCGCTGTTTCGATTTGGGCTGTCGCGCATTTACTGGTGAATGGAGATACGCCATCTTTCGTTCTATTTGGTGGACTGCTGCTCTGGTCCTTGGCGGAGATCGTGATGATCAACCGCGCAGTGCCTGAATGGACGCCACCTGCGTCCCGCGCAGCCAAGAAAGAGCTGATCCCGATTGTTGCTACTGTCGTGGTCGTCATTGTCGTTTCGCTGATCCATATTTGGCTCGGCTATAACCCGTTTGGATAAGCCATGATTGTATACCGTTTCATCACCAACGACGACACTTCAGAGTTTTGCCACCGTGTGACCGAAGCCCTGAGCAAGGGATGGTCGCTACAAGGTGATCCGCAATACGCGTTTGATGCCGCCAATGGCGTGATGCGCTGCGGGCAGGCTGTGACCAAGGAAGTTGAGGGCGAATATTCGCGCGATATGAAGTTGGGCGAAGCCTGATGAGCAAGACAAGCGCGGGTCGGTTTTTCGAGGATTATACGGTTGGTGATGTGATCACCCATGCGGTGCCGCGCACGATTTCGGGCGGGGAGAGGGCGCTCTATCACGCGCTTTATCCCGCCCGTGGTGCGCTGCATTCTTCTGATGAATTTGCCCGCGCTTGTGGTCTTGCGGCCAGTCCGGTGGACGATCTCATCGCGTTCCACACGGTGTTGGAAAGACTGTGCCTGATGTGTCGCTGAATGCTGTGGCGAATTTGGGCTATGCCGAAGGGCGCTGGTTGGCCCCTGTTTGGGTGGGCGACACGCTGACCTCGAGGTCGGAAGTGATCGGGGTCAAACAGAACTCCAATGGCAAGTCTGGCGTTGTTTGGGTCCGCACGACGGGGACCAACCAACATGGTGTTGCAGTGCTCGAATATGTGCGCTGGGTGATGGTGAAGCGTCGTTCTGAGGGTGAAGCGCCTGAGGCGGTTATTCCTGAGCTGAAGTCCGTTGTAGATGCTGCTGATTTGGTCATTCCCGAAGGCCTCGATTTCTCGACTTATGATTTTGCGCTTGCCGGCGAACCGCACCGCTGGGGCGATTATGCCGTGAGCGAGGTAATCGACCATGTGGATGGTGTCACGATTGAAGAGGCCGAGCATATGCTGGCCACGCGCTTGTGGCAGAACACGGCGAAGGTGCATTTTGACGCGACCAATCGGGCGGACGGGAAGCGGCTGATCTATGGCGGTCATGTGATTTCATTGGCCCGCGCGCTGTCGTTTAACGGATTGGCCAATGCGCAGATGATTGTCGCGCTCAATGGCGGCGCCCATGCGAACCCTTGTTTTGCGGGGGATACGGTGCGTGCTTGGACGGAGGTGCTGGACAAGGCCGAGACCGCTGCTGCGGGAGTTGGTGCCATTCGCTTGCGATTGGTTGCGACCAAAGGGGCCGCGGGTGAATTGCGCGGCGCGGATGGGAAGTATCTGCCCGAGGTGCTGCTTGATCTGGATTATTGGGCGTTGATGCCTGTTTGATTGGGTGTGGGTGTTGGTGAGGTTCTGTCGAAATTCCTGCTGGTAGGCGAAAATTTCAAATACGGGTTTTTTTGGAAGGGCACGATCCAGCAGAAGAAACTTTAGAAAACAGTGGTGTAGACTGAAATCTTATAACGGTTTGAATGTCGTATCTAAAAATTGATTATCATTCCAGATCCTGGGCTACCATTTCGGCAACCGTATTGAATGCTACCAACATTGAGCTTTGAAATACTGAACCTGTTGCCAAAATCACCGACAGAACACGATGGTGAAGCCATGCCGAGCGCAGGCAGCCAAGTTCCTAAGTTGAGATACACATCTGGTCTCAACGGCGAAAATCTATCTTTCGCGACACCGCAATCCCCAAGAAAAATATCGTCACTACTAGAAAGTTTGCTGCACCTCATCCAACGACCAATCAAAAACTCACTAAGTTGGGCTATACTCCGCTCGTCAACTCCCCAAACCATCACTTTGATTTTACCTTCAATATTAATGATGCCCTTTGCATCAACCGCCTCCACCATGCCGAATATCTCATCTGCGACGGCTGGGTTAAATACCTCATCAGCACTAAATATCTCATCTGCTGCGGCGGGGCCAAAAGCAAAGCACATTGCGAGGGTCAACGATTTTAACATTCTATACCTGCCCTAATTGCTATCTGTCTTAGATTAAATTGACCTTGGAGACGGGAGTCAATTCGACATGCCAATCGCACACCAAGCTTTCGGCTTTGCTTGCATGAGACCCAACTGTTTCTGCCAAAAACCCCGTTCAAAACCCAAGTGGTTGTTGAACATTGTTGCTCGACCTGTGATCACAAGATTTTCGGCTGTGATCACATGTCACATGTTTTTGCGCTAACAGGTGCTATTTTCATGATTTATGAACATCTGTCTGCGTGACTCTGCCGAAAGTTTGGTGCAAAAAGAGACAAATTGCGCGGATGCGCTATCGATTAGGGAGCTAAAAACATGGCTGATGTGAATAGGGGCAACCGCCCGCTATCGCCGCATTTGACGATCTACCGTCCGCAACTGACCTCGATGACATCAATTTTCGTGCGCCTCACAGGCAATGCCCTGTTGGTTGCGATGTTGATGATTGTTTGGTGGTTTGTGGCTGCGGCGGCTGGGCCTGACGCGTTTGCCACGGCCGACGGGTTTGTGCGGAGCTGGTTTGGTGATCTGGTCTTGTTCCTGTCCACATGGGCGATTTGGTATCACATGTTCGGCGGCATTCGTCACCTGATCTGGGATCAGGGCTATATGCTCGGCGTCAAGAAATCCGAAACTGCTGGTTTGATCATGATCATCGTCTCTGTGCTGATGACCATTTTCACCGTTGTTGCGGTATAAGGAGCGATTGAATGAATTTTATGACAGATCGTAAACGCGCAGTCGGTAACGGATCGGCCAAGTCGGGCACAATGGCCCATTGGCGCATGACGCTTAGCTCGGTCGGGCTTTTGATCCTGATCCCGCTGTTTATTTTCACATTCGGCGCAATTCTGGGTCACCCTTACGCAGAGGTGGTTGCATATTATTCCCGCCCTGTGCCTGCGGCCATTGCGGCCCTGACGATCGCTGTCAGCTTCATGCACTTCCTCGGGGGTGTCCAAGTTTTGATCGAAGACTATGTGAAGGGTCTGACCCGCAAGGCTTTGGTCGTGGCGATGACTTGCCTTTCTTATGGTGCTGCTGGGCTTGGCGTTTTCGCCGTCCTGCGCATCGCGCTTTAATTTCGCCGGAGTAGATGACAATGGCCGCTTATGAATATGAAACCCACACCTATGACGCGATCGTCATTGGCGCTGGTGGTGCTGGTTTGCGCGCAACGCTTGGTTTGGCCGAGCAGGGTCTCAAGACCGCGTGTATCACGAAGGTTTTCCCGACACGTTCGCACACTGTTGCCGCACAGGGCGGTATCGCTGCCTCGCTTGGGAACATGGGGCCAGATAGCTGGCAGTGGCATATGTATGACACTGTGAAAGGGTCCGATTGGCTCGGTGATACCGACGCGATGGAATACCTTGCCCGTGAGGCGCCAAAGGCGGTTTACGAGCTGGAGCATTACGGCGTGCCATTTTCGCGCACCGAAGAGGGCAAGATTTACCAGCGCCCGTTTGGTGGTCACACAACCGAATTTGGCGAGGGGCCACCCGTGCAGCGCACATGTGCTGCCGCCGACCGCACAGGCCACGCGATCTTGCATACGCTTTATGGTCAGTCTTTGAAGGAAAAGGCCGAGTTCTATATCGAGTATTTCGCAACCGATCTGATCATGTCCGAAGACGGTCAGTGTCAGGGTGTTGTTGCATGGAAGCTTGATGACGGCACGATGCATGTGTTCAACGCCAAGACGACAGTTCTGGCGACGGGCGGTTATGGTCGCGCGTATTTCTCTGCGACCTCTGCGCACACCTGCACAGGTGACGGCGGCGGCATGGTGGCCCGTCAGGGTCTTGCTTTGCAGGATATGGAATTCGTGCAGTTTCACCCGACGGGGATTTACGGCGCAGGTTGCCTGATCACAGAGGGCGCACGCGGTGAGGGTGGTTATCTGACCAACTCCGAGGGCGAGCGTTTCATGGAGCGTTATGCGCCGAACTATAAAGACCTCGCGCCACGCGATTATGTGTCGCGCTGTATGACAATGGAAATTCGTGAGGGCCGTGGTGTTGGCGCAGGGGCGGATCATATCCACCTGAACCTGAACCACTTGCCTGCCGAAGCGCTGAACCTGCGTTTGCCGGGTATTTCGGAAAGCGCGCGTATTTTCGCGGGCGTTGACGTAACCAAAGAGCCGATCCCTGTGTTGCCAACAGTGCACTATAATATGGGCGGTATTCCGACGAACTATCACGGTGAGGTTTTGAACCCGACCGCCAAAGACCCGAACGCGATTGTGCCGGGTCTGATGGCTGTGGGTGAGGCGGGATGTGCCTCTGTTCACGGTGCGAACCGTCTTGGCTCGAACTCCCTGATCGACCTCGTCGTGTTTGGCCGTGCGGCCGCTATTCAAGCGGGCAAGGTTGTGGACAAGAATGCGTCCAACCCTGTGCTGAACCAAGCGTCTGTAGACAAAGCCTTTGATCGTTTTGACGCGCTGCGCCATGCGAAAGGTGATATTTCCACTGCCGAATTGCGTCTTGAAATGCAGAAAACAATGCAGGCCGATGCTGCCGTGTTCCGCACCGATAAGACGCTTAAAGAAGGCGTTGAGAAGATGACAGCAGTTGCGGCTAAAATGGACGGTATCAAGGTTACGGACCGCTCGATGGTTTGGAACTCTGACTTGATGGAAACGCTTGAGCTGACCAACCTGATGCCAAACGCGCTTGCGACGATTGTGGGGGCCGAGGCTCGCAAGGAAAGTCGTGGCGCGCATGCCCATGAGGACTATGCGACGCGTGACGATGAAAACTGGCGTGTGCATACGATTTCGCGTGTGGATGGGACCAAGGTAGAGTTGACCCATCGTCCTGTGATCACGGCGCCACTGACAACTGAAAAGCACGGCGGCATTAGCCTCAAGCGGATCGCACCGAAAGAGCGGACATTTTGATGTTGGGCCGCATTGCCTCCGTCATTGCAGCATGCGCGCTGGGCGCTTGCACTGCGCAGGGGCCGAGCCTCAACGCGCAGGGCGAGCGGATGGAGTTGGCATTGGTCGCATGCAAGGCACGGCTCGGCTACGAGGGGCAGTTGAAAACAGAAGTGACCTTTGACGGGGGCGTTGCCGCTGCAAGGGCGCTGCCATTTGACCAGATCACTGCCGCGCGAGCCAACCAGATCAACGCTTGCGCTGGCGGCAAACAAATATTGAGCGATGGGTTGGTTGTTGTGCCAATGACCGCGATGACCCCTGCTGCTGTTGTCCCTGTCGTGGTTATGCCAGCGGCAACACCTGCACCTGCGCCGTCAGCGCCTGTTCGCAGCGGCTCGTGCCCTGTAGGCTATACCGGCATGTACGCGGGCACGCTCTACTGCACAGGGTACAACTGATGCGGTTAGGTTTGATCATGTTGGCGGTTGCCGGGATGACCGCCTGCACGGCGCAGCCGATATCCCCAGAACTGGCCGCGGATCAATGCGAAGCCCGCGCCCGCGCTGCGCAAGCCCCGACGGGTGGCGTCACATTTGGCGTCAATAACAAGACTGGCGCCTATACAACTGCGGAAATCGGGGTGACGGGCGACTTTTTGACAGGCGCTGATCCCGAGGCCGTCTATGACCGATGCGTTCTGGAAAAGACGGGTACAACCGCGATCCGCCGTCCTGTGCTGCGATAGATAAGATTTGGGGCGCATTGCCCCGCAAGGAGATACGACCATGGTAGAACTTACGCTTCCTAAGAATAGCCGCATGGTGTCGGGCAAGACGTGGCCGAAACCTGCGGGCGCAAAGAACTTGCGCAAGGTCCAGATTTATCGCTGGAACCCCGATGACGGCAAGAACCCGTCGCTCGACACTTATTTTGTCGATATGGATACCTGTGGTCCGATGGTGCTGGACGCGCTGATCAAGATCAAGAACGAGATTGATCCGACGCTGACGTTCCGCCGATCATGCCGCGAAGGGATTTGCGGGTCTTGTGCGATGAACATCGACGGGATCAATACTCTGGCGTGCATCTACGGCATGGATGAGGTCGCGGGCGATGTGAAGATTTACCCGCTGCCGCATATGCCCGTCGTCAAGGACTTGATCCCTGATTTGACACACTTCTATGCCCAGCACGCGAGCATCATGCCGTGGCTTGAAACCAAGACGGCGGCCCCTGCAAAGGAATGGCGTCAGTCGATTGAGGATCGTGAGAAGCTGGATGGTTTGTATGAGTGCGTGATGTGCGCGTGCTGCTCGACATCTTGCCCGTCCTATTGGTGGAACGGCGATCGCTATCTTGGACCAGCCGCGTTGCTCCACGCATATCGCTGGATCATTGATAGCCGAGATGAGGCAACAGCCGAGCGTTTGGACGAGTTGGAAGATCCGTTCAAACTGTATCGCTGTCACACGATCATGAACTGTGCGAAGACTTGCCCAAAGGGGTTGAACCCCGCCAAGGCGATTGCGCATATCAAAAAGAAAATGGTTGAGCGCGTTGTTTAACGCCGATGTATAATTAGCTAACTTGCGCCGCCCTTTTGGGGCGGCGTTTTGCATTGTGGAGAGAGCCATGAAAACCCCAGTTGATGCCGATGCCCGCCGCGCGGTGAAGCCCGTGATTTGTTATCCGACCGACACACTGCCAAAGCCTGACATGCCGCTTTATGACGCGGCCAGGATGGGGGCTATGAAAGTGTCGGAAGTTCTTGTCCAGCCGCGGGAGGCTGCTGTGATTGAAGTTCCTGCGGGGCATTTCTTGCGGATGAGTTCGGTTGATGGGCCGCAGGTGGGTGACTTGAACCTGTTTGCAAAGGGCAATTTGGCAGAGCGGTTTTACTCGGGCAAAACCCGTGCGCTGCATGGCACGCATGTTACGACGGGGGATCGCATGTGGTCTTGTTTTCCGTATTTGCGCCCCATAGCGACGGTTTGTGAGGATACGCTGGCGTGGTATGGCATGGATGAATTTGGCGGCTCTGTGCATGATGTGATTGGCACGCGGTGTGATCCATATACGGGCAAATTGTTGTCGGGGGATGATTACCATCACTGCTGCCATTCGAACCTGACGCGGGCCTTGGCGGATTATGCAGGGTTGCCCTTGGCGGAGGCCGAGGCGCATGTGCATGATGTGATGAACCTGTTCATGTGCACAGGGTTCACCCGCGACACGGGCCAATATTTTATGAAGGCGAGCCCCGTGCGGGAGGGTGATTATCTGGAGCTCTTTGCCGAGATTGATTTGGTCGCGGTGCTTAGTGCTTGTCCCGGCGGTGATTGCGCATCCGAGCATACAAGCGATACCGCGAAGTGCCATCCGCTGCGGATGGAGGTTTTTGCACCTGTGGCGGGTGCGCTAGATGGATGGGTGCCGCCTCCGGTGAACGCCTATGACCGCACCCATGGGCGTTAGCAGTAGCGTTCTGCGGTGCTGGATTGTGCCACGCTATAGCGGTCCCCCCATGCCCAGCCGATCGGTAAGATTGCGTCGATTTTGGCAGCAAGCTCGGGGCTGATGGTGATCTCACAGGCTGTGACCCAGTCGCTAAGGTGGTCAGCCGAGCGGGTGCCGGGGATTGGCACGACGTGGTCGCCCTGCGCCATTGTCCACGCCAGCGCGAGTGCGGGCGCGGTATAGCCGTGATCGCGGGCGAGGGCGTGGAAACCCTTTGCGATCCCGACGTTATGTTCCCAATTGCCTGCGTGAAAGCGGGGCATTTCGGCGCGGAAGGGGCCGAAGGCGTCGCTATCTGGATCAATGATCGTGCTTCCGAAGACCCCGCGCGCAAGGGGGGAGAAGGCAACGAAGGTGACGCCTAGCGCATCGCAGGATTGCAGGAGGCCAAGTTCGGGCTGCCGCGTCCAGAGCGAGTATTCGTTTTGGACGGCGCTGACAGGGGTGACGGCGTGGGCCTTGCGCAGGGTCGTAGGTGAGACCTCTGACATGCCCCAGCCTTTGATTTTGCCTTTGGCGATAAGGACGGCCATAAAGCCCGCGACGTCTTCAATCGGCACGGCTTGTTCGTGGCGGTGGATGTAGAAGAGGTCGACGTGATCTACCCCGAGCCGCTTGAGAGAGCCGTCGAGTTCACCCTCAAGGTGAGCTGGATCGTTGTTCACCGGTCGGTTTTTGTCGCGCTGGATGCCTGCCTTGGTCGCGATGACGGGCTGGTGTTTGCGAGACGTCAGCCACGTTCCCATGACCTCCTCGGAAATATGCGGACCGTAAACGTTTGCGACGTCAAGAAAGTTGATTCCCGCAGCCCATGCCGCGTCTAAGGTTGCGTGGCTTTCAGCCTCGGAACAGTTGCCCATGGCACGGCCAAAGGACATGCAGCCAAGGCCTATTGCGGAGATTTTTGCGCCGTTCACGCCCAAAGTTTTCATCTTCATGCGAAGGCCGCCTCAAGGGCGATTTCGACCATCTCGCCAAAGCTACTTTCGCGGTCCGTCGATGGCAGGGCCTCGTGGGTGATCAGGTGGTCTGAAACTGTCAGAACGGCCAAAGCGCGGCATTTGTGGCGGTGCGCGAGGTTGTAAAGTTCGGCGGCTTCCATCTCGACGCCCAAGATGCCGTGGCGGATCATTTGTTCGTTCAGATCGGGGCGTTCGTCGTAGAATACGTCTGCGGAATAGATGCCGCCAACGTGGGTTTTTACGCCTTTCGCCTTGGCGGCGGTGTGGGCTGCGGACAAGAGGCCATAGTCGGCGCAGGGCGCAAAGTTGAACTCTTTGAAGATGCCGCGCGACGGGGTCGAGATGTTGGAGGCGGTCATGGCGAGGATCACGTCGCGGATGCCGACGTGTTCTTGCATGGCTCCACAAGACCCGATGCGGATCAGGGTTTGGGCGTTGTATTCGGTGATCAACTCATTGGCGTAGATCGACAGCGACGGCATGCCCATGCCTGACCCTTGGATCGTGACGGGATTGCCGCGCCATGTGCCTGTGAAGCCAAACATCCCGCGCACTTCGTTCACCAAGCGCACGTCATCGAGATAGGTCTCTGCTGCCCATTTGGCGCGATAGGGATCGCCGGGCATCAGAACAGTTGGAGCAATATCGCCAGCCTTGGCGCCGATGTGAATTGTCATATGTGGCATCCTTGTAATTTGCTCGCTAGTCTAACGGTAAGATTTGTAATGTGGAGTGCCAAATGCGGGCTTTGGGTTTGATCGTCGCGGCCGTTTGTGCATTGCCCGCTATGGCGCAGGACGCCGAAGAGTTGCGTCTTGCCCGCGATGTTCTGACCCGCTTGCAGGAGCAGTCGTTCGATAAGAAGCGCGAGTATTGCGGTTACATTGGGTACAATGAAAACGGTGTGCTAACGGCGTCAGTCCCCGAGACCGGGGCGTCGGATTCGTGCTCGGCCCCGTTCCCCCGCAATATGGCGATTACTGCGTCTTATCATACTCATGGTGATTTTGATGACGGGTATTTCAACGAAGTCCCCAGCACGATTGATATGGAAGGTGACAAAGAATTTTACATGAACGGCTATGTTGCCACTCCGGGTGGGCGTCTGTGGTATATCGATACGCAAATCATGGTGGCGCGGCAGGTGTGTGGTATTTCGTGCCTCCCCACGTCAAGCCGTTTTGAAAAAGGTGACATGGGCGAGATTGCGCAAAGCTATACTTACGAGGCGCTACGCGACAAACTGGGGGACTAGATTGTTACGCGCTCAATTGGGGAAAGAACCGTAAGACTGTGTTTGCCGTGGCTGTCGGGTTTCGCAGCGTGATTATTCCAGCGCTTTCTTTGAAGGGCGTTTTTGAAGATTTGAGATGGTCTCGCAGCTTTTCCGTGTCCGAAGACGTAAAATCCATGCCCGCAATAAAGGGGGCTGTTTCCCCAGCGATAACCTGTGGAAAGGCGCCAATAGTGGCGCTGAATGTTTCCGGTTCAGGTATCCGCATCGTGCCGTTTTCTGTTTCGAAAGCCATGCCGCCGGTGATTTCTTCGCTTTCTCCATACAGGCCCTCGAAGCGGAATTTGAGCGCGGCGTGATCATTGCGTTGGGCCACGACGGTCACTCCGCAGATGCCTGTCACGCCATTCGGGTGTTCGAGCCATTCGGGCACATAGATTAATTCGGGGCGATGCTGTTGGCACAAAAAGAAAGACAAGCGCGGGTAGGTCTCATCGGGCAGTAGGGCCAGCGTCGTTTTGGTGCGGCCTGCAGTTCCATCAGGCAAGACGACATCGCGGCCAAATTCCAGATGACCTGCGACATGAAAACCTGCGTCGGCGGCGTGCGCGGCGTCGTGTTGTGAATCGGTGCTGTGCAGCGCGGTGAGAGCTATCCCTTCGCGCATTTGCAGGTATTCATAGATGTGCCGCCCGAACCGAAAATCGCCTGCGGGGACTTCGTCGATCAGCGTTGCATCGTAGATGCCCATGATTTCAAGAAGGCAGCCGTCAAACATCGCGAGGCTGGTGCTGGTTCCCCATGGATGTTTGCCGATGGCCGTCATGTTGAAGCCAAGGGCGATGAGGCGATTGCGCAGGCCCTCAATGTCATGTGTCGCGAGCAGCGGGTGATCGATGCCAAAGGATGCGTTCATGATGTGTGCTCCGGTTTTGTAAAGCTGATGCGAGCCGTGCCGCGATTTTGTGCCTTTTGACCAACAACCAATCCGCGGTCTGGCACATCGCCTATGACAATTGCGCCTGCGCCAATATTGGCTCCTGCTCCGATCTTGATCCCGCCGAGCAGAATGGCCCCCGCGCCGATCACCGCCCCGCGCCCGACGTGAGGATGCCGAAAGGGCCCGTCATCGTTCAGCGTGCTGCCTAGCGTGACGTTGTGCCAGATCGAGACATCTTCTTCGATGACGCTGGTTTCGCCCACGACAAACCCTAGCCCGTGATCAAGCCACAACCCTGCGCCGATGCGGGCGGCGGGGTGCATATCGGTGCCAAATGTCCGTCCGCATGCGGCCTTGATTGCAAGGGCAAGATTCAGGTTGCCGTCCGTCCACAGTTTATGCGCGACCCTATGGGCCATAACAGCGTGCACGCCGCGCGAAAACAGCAAGGTTGCGGGTGGGCCACCTGGTTCAAAGTTGCGACGGGCGGTTTCTGCGATGTCGTAGCATGTCGTCTCGACCAATGTCTTCTCGGCGCCGTAGGCAGAGGTTACAGTCTGACCGATGGCCGCGTTACGGGTCAGGCTCGCAAAGAGGGCGCCCGCCATTTCGGGGAATGTGCGAAATGGCGTGAGGGCTATAATCCCACTGACATCGGGGGATTCTGCGAGCAAGTCTTGCACGTCTCTCACAAGTTGCATGGTGCCCTCCTAGGATACATATCCAAAGGCTATGCGCGGAATGGGGGCGCTATCAAGCCAAACGCTTTTGGCGGCGGTGTATTCCAGCAGGGCGTCGGTGCCGCTTGATCGCCCAAAGCCGGAGTTCAACGAGCCACCAAAGGGTGACGAGACATGGATCGCTTTATAGCTGTTGATCCAGAATGTGCCCGCGCGCACGGCGTCGGCCATGCGGTGCGCACGGCCCACGTCTGCCGTCCAAACAGCCCCTGCCAGCCCGAATTGCGTGTCATTGGCGAGGGCGATGGCTTCGGCTTCGTCCTCAAACGGGATTGCGGTTACGACAGGACCAAAGATTTCCTCTTGGGCGGGTTTAGCGGCATTGGTCAGCCCGTTTAGAATGGTTGGTGGCACAAAGAAGCCTTGCTCGGGGCACGCCTCGCGTGACATCACATTTGCCCCCGCGCTTTGTGCCTGCGCGATCATGCCCGTGACATGGGCGAATTGGCGGGCGTTGCTGATCGGGCCGATTTCAGTTCCGGCATCCAAAGGATCGCCGAGTTTAATGTTGTTCATGCCTTTGGAGATCATGTCGACAAGTTGGGAATGGACTGATTTTTGCACCAAAAGGCGTGACCCGGCGACACAGCTTTGCCCCGCACCCGAGAAGATTGCGGCCTGAGCGCCAAGGCAAGCATGCTCTAGGCTGGCGTCGTCAAAGACGATATTGGCCGACTTTCCGCCCAGTTCCAAGACCACTGGTTTGAGTGCTGCTGCTGCGGCCATCGCGACCATGCGGCCCGTTTGCGGAGAGCCGACAAAGACGACTTTGCGCACAGCGGGATGCTCAATCGCGGCCTGACCTGCCGTTGGTCCCAGACCGCAAAGCACGTTGACAAGGCCGTGGGGCAGGCCAGCAGCTTCGGCCAGTTTGACGAGAGCGACTGTTGTAACGGGGGTGATTTCGCTCGGTTTGATTACCACGCCATTGCCTGTCGCGATTGCGGGTGCGATTTGCCAGCCACCCGTAAAGACTGGTGCATTCCACGGCGTGATTTGAAAGACGACACCCAATGGTTCGCGTAAAGTGTAGTTCAGGTGGCCAGATGGTACGGGGATCACTTCGCCATGTAGTTTGTCTGCCCAGCCGGCGTAATAGGCAAACATCTCTGCCACTTTCGCCACCTCGATCCTGCAATCGCGAATTGGTTTGCCTGCGATGATCGCCTCGATGATCGCGAGCGGTTCGGCATGAGCCAGAACGGCGCGGGCAATGTCTTGCATGACTTGGCCACGCGCGGCCGCGGACCTGCCTTTGGCCCAGCCAAGTTGCGCCGCTTGCGCAGCCACACAAGCTTGCTGCGCCAAACCAGCGTCAGCATCGTGGTAGCTTAACAGGAGTTGCTCTGTGAAAGGGTCAATCAACTTGATTTCGGCGCCTGAGCCGTCGACCAACGCGCCATTGATCAAGCTTTGCGGCTGTTTGCCAACGCCGACGGCGGCCATTGCGGCGTGGAGTGTTTTCAAACGCTCAGACATCGCGGCGCTCCTTTACGATTTCGTTGAAGTCGGCGCTATCTGAAATGTGAGCGGAGCCATTGCGCCAAATCTCGGCGATGGCTGCGAACCCTGCCAAATCAACGCCAGACGCCTTTGCCAGATCAACTGCGAGCCCGACGTCCTTGCGCATCAGGCCCATCGTGAAGCCTGAATTGAACGCCTCGTTCAAGATCCATTTGGGGAAGTTCACTTCGCTGACGCCGCTGCGCCCCGACCCCGCATTGATCCCTTCAAGAAGGTCAGATGGCGCGACACCTGCCGCTTCGCCCAATCGCACCGCCTCTGCGACAAGCACGAGGTTTGCCGCGCAGAGCATGTTATTGGCGATCTTGGCCGCGTGACCTGCGCCCGATCCGCCAACAATGACGGTCTTGGCTGTCAGAATATCAAGAATGGGGCGGAGCCTCGCTATGGCTTCGGGCGCGCCACCCATAAGCATAGTCATGGTGCCCGCATTTGCCGCAGCGGGGCCGCCACTGACAGGACCGTCAACAAAGGTGTAACCCTGCGACTGGCCTGTTCTAGCCATCTTTTGCGAAGTTGCGGGCTCGGATGTTGAGGTATCGAGCACAATAGTATCGCGCCCGATGTGCGCGCCGATGTCAGTCATCACGGCTTCGACAATCGCTGCTTTCGGAAGCGAAAGAATGATCACCTGCGATGCCCGTGCCAGTGCTTGTGCGGAGGTGGCTGTTTGCGCCCCTGCTTGCCCGATCTTTCCGAGGGCTTCAGGATTGGGATCGAAACAAATCGGGTTTTGCCCCGCCGCCAAAAGCTGCCGCGCCATGCCGCCACCCATGTTGCCGCATCCGATAATTCCTACCTGCATCGCCATTCTCCGCTTTCGTGTTTGCGAAAGGGTAGAACGCCTTTTTGGTGTATGGAATGCCCCATAATAGCCAAACGCGTTGCGCTTGACGCAACACGTAAATCAGCTGAACGCGCCCATTTTCGCAAGTTGGCGCAAGAATAAATGCGCGGCGTTCGGCAGTCGCCTACCTTCTTTGCGGATCAGCGATGCGATGCCCCCTTTGAAGGTATCACTCGTAATTGGATAGGCTGCAAAAGATCCGGTTGAGAGTTCTGCCTCGACAACAAATTGAGGCAGTATCGTAAAGCCCATATCGTTGCGTACAAAGGCCTTGAGTGCTGCAATTGAACCTGTTTCGACGAGAGCCTGCATGCGGATGCCACGCTTGGCCTCTGTCGCTGCGATCATCGCACCGATACCAAATGACTTGGGCGGCACGGCGCATGGCAGTTTTGAGAGGGCACGCAAATCGAAGGGTGTGCCAGTGTCAAACCGCCCCTCTTTTCGAACCAAGGCCATCAAGGGCTGGTGCGCAGATACCTCCACACGCAAGCGCGGATCACTCGCGACGTTATATGCGATTCCGAGATGGGCCTGTTCGGTGGCGATCTGCGTCACCACATGGTCTGTGGATCCGACTGAAAGGCCAAAGGTGATTTCAGGGTAAAGGGTATTGAAATCGCGCAACGCTCGATCGAAGAGATCGCCGACGAAGCCCTCGCCAACCGCAATCAGAATGTTGCCGCGTTTCATGTTCGCGAGTGCATCAAACTCGGATTGAAGGATCTCCAAGTCTGCCGCTTGCTTTTGAATGAAGTCCAAGAGGAGCGATCCTGCTTCGGTCGGTCGCACACCGTTTCGACTGCGTTCCAGCAATGTGGTTGCTGTTGCTGTTTCCAACGCGGAAATGTTGCGACTGACAGTAGAGGGCTCGAGGCCAAGATGCTCTGCTGCAGACCTGATTGTGCCAGTTTGAACGGCAGCAACAAAGCATTCAGTTTGGCGGGGATCAAGTGCATTCATGTGTTGAGATTTGCGCAACATCGCGTGCGAATGCAATGCGAATTATGCAAGTGCATTCGCGTGGCGAAGCTGGCGGCGTGCTTACTCCGCCGCCAGTTTCCGCGGATCGACGAGGGTGATGATATCGCCCATAATCTTGTTCAGCTCGAAGTCTTTGGGCGTATAGACCGCTGCGACTCCCATTTCGCGCAGGCGTATGGCGTCATCTTCTGGGATGATACCGCCTGCAATGACGGGGATGTGGCTTAGGCCTGCCTCTTTCAGCTTTGCGATGACGTCGCCTATCAGCGGGATGTGAGAGCCGGAAAGAATCGAAAGGCCGATGACATGTGCGTCGTCTGCTGCGGCGGCGTCTACGATTTCTTGTGGCGTCAAGCGGATGCCCTCATAGGCGATATCCATGCCGCAATCGCGCGCGCGGGCGGCGATTTGTTCGGCCCCGTTGGAGTGGCCGTCGAGCCCGGGTTTGCCGACGAGGAATTTGAGGCGGCGGCCAAGGGCGTGGCTGACGAGGTCCACCTGTTCGCGGAGTTCATCCAGCCCCTCGGTGCGGTTGGAGGGATTTTTGCTCACACCTGTCGGGGCGCGGTATTGCCCGAAGGCGGCGCGGATCACGTCGGCCCATTCGCCCGTTGTCACACCCGCGCGGGCGCATGCGATGGAGGGAATCATGATGTTTGTGCCGTCTTTTGCGGCGGCGGCGAGTGCTGTGAGGGCTTCCGTCACAGCCCCGCCGTCGCGGTCGCGTTTCCACTGGGACAAGCGGCGGAGCTGATCGGCCTCGGCGTCTTTATCCGCGACCATGATCGCGTCTTCGCCAGCAGTCAGCGGTGAGGGCTCGCCAGCCGTCCATTTGTTCACGCCGACAACCGTGGTGGTCCCGTTTTCAATCCCCGCGATGCGGGCGGCGTTGCTCTCGACAAGTCGGCCTTTCATGTAGGCGATGGCCTTGACTGCGCCGCCCATGCCGTCGATTTGCGCAAGCTCGGCGCGCGCGCCTTCCTTGAGGGCGTTCACCTTGCGGTCAATCGCCGGGTTGCCATCGAAGAGGTCGTCGAATTCCAGAAGGTCGGTCTCGTATGCGAGGATTTGTTGCATCCGTAGCGACCATTGCTGGTCCCAAGGGCGGGGCAGGCCAAGCGCCTCGTTCCAAGCGGGCAATTGCACGGCGCGGGCGCGGGCGTTTTTGGACAGGGTCACGGCGAGGGTTTCAAGCAGGATGCGGTAGACGTTATTCTCTGGCTGTTGTTCGGTCAGGCCAAGGGAGTTGACCTGCACGCCGTAGCGGAAGCGGCGGTATTTGGCGTCTTCTACGCCGTAGCGGGTGGCGCAGATTTCGTCCCATAGCTCGACAAAGGCGCGCATTTTGCACAGCTCGGTCACAAAGCGGATGCCTGCGTTCACGAAGAAAGAGATGCGGCCGACCATTTCGGGGAAATTCTCGGAGGGGACTTTACCCCGTAAATCGTCGAGGACGGCGGTGGCGGTAGCCAGGGCGAAAGCGAGTTCTTCCTCTGGCGTCGCGCCCGCCTCTTGAAGGTGGTAGGAGCAGACGTTCATCGGGTTCCATTTAGGCAGGTGTTCGCGGGTATAGGCGGCAACGTCTGTGATCATGCGCAAAGACGGCGCAGGGGGGCAGATATACGTGCCGCGCGAGAGGTATTCCTTGATGATGTCATTTTGCACGGTGCCTTGCAGGGCGGTGACATCTGCGCCTTGTTCCTCGGCCACGGCGATATAGAGCGACAAGAGCCAAGGCGCCGTCGCGTTGATCGTCATCGAGGTGTTCATCTGCTCTAGCGGGATATCGGCGAAGAGCGCACGCATGTCGCCAAGGTGGCTGACGGGGACACCTACTTTGCCGACTTCACCCTTGGCGAGGATGTGGTCACTGTCGTAGCCCGTTTGTGTCGGCAGGTCGAAAGCGACGGAAAGACCTGTTTGCCCCTTGGCGAGGTTGCCACGGTAAAGCGCGTTCGATGCCTTGGCCGTGGAGTGGCCGGCATAGGTCCGAAATAGCCATGGGCGGTCTTTCTGCGGTTGCGACATAGGGCGGCTCCTTCAAATTTTGGTACGCAATATTATTACGCGTTGATACCATTATTGGTCATTTTCTGGCGTTGTCAATTCGCTGCGTTGCGGCATGGCAGGATTTACCTCCGATGTGTTCCCTGTCAGGGTCAGGGAATGACGCAAACGATTTCCATGCCGCTTTGGGCTTTTGTCCTGATCCTGCTTTTTGCGGCGGTGACTTTTGCATCGCATTTTCTGTTCCCCTCCGTGCGCTGGTTCTTTCGCAAAAGGGCGGAGCGGGTGATTGCGGGGCTGAACAAGCGGCTGCAACGGCCGATCGAACCGTTCAAGTTGGCGCGGCGCTATGACATGATCCAGCGGTTGATTTATGATCCCGCGATCACGAAGGCCGTTCTGGAATATGCGGTAGAAGAAGGCGTGCCAGAGAGTGTCGCGTTTGAGAAGGCGCGTATTTATGCCCGCGAGATCGTGCCCTCATTTTCGGCCACGGCTTACTTCTCGATCGGGACGCGGTTGGCAAAATGGTTGTCGACGTCGCTTTACCGGATCAGGTTGGGGGCGTTTGAGCGCGAGGAGTTGTCCGCGCTTGATCCCAACGCGACGGTCATCTTTGTGATGAACCACCGCAGTAACATGGATTACGTCCTGGTGACATATTTGGCCGCCCGTGCTGGGGCGCTTTCTTATGCGGTGGGCGAGTGGGCGCGGATATGGCCATTGTCGTCCGTAATTCGTGCAATGGGCGCCTACTTCATCCGACGCAAGTCGCGAGGTGCCTTATATCGTAAGGTTCTTGCGCGTTATGTGCAGATGGCGACGGCTGGCGGCGTGAGCCAAGCTCTGTTCCCCGAAGGGCGATTAAGCGTCACGGGGGCGGTAGACGTGCCGAAGTTGGGACTGCTGAGCTATATTGTGGGTGACTACACGGAAGGCGGGCGCGATGTGGTTTTTGTGCCCGTTGCGCTCAATTACGACCGCGTGCTCGAGGACCGGTTTTTGATCAAGGCCGACAAAACAGGGGAGCGTAAGTTTCGTCCACCGTTGTGGACGATATTTTCGGGGACGATTGCGCATCTTTGGGCGCGGGCCACGGGGCGGTTCAAAAAGTTTGGCACGGCAGCGGTGAGTTTTGGTGCGCCGCTGAAGTTGTCGGATTTTGCAAAGGGGCAATCGGGCGAATTTACCGACGCTTTGGCCCGCGAGATGATGCTGCGTATCCGCAATGTTGTCCCTGTTTTGGCGGTGCCGCTGGTGGCGCGGCTGGTGCTACAAGGCGGACCAATCACTCAGGCAGAGTTGGTCGCGCAAGTGGCTGCGGTCAAAGCCGATCTTGAGGCGCGAGGTATTCCCGCGCCACGCCGTGATCCATCGGAGGTCGTTTCTGCGGGTTTGGCGGCCCTCATGGCGCGGGGTGCATTGAGCGAATCCGACGGCAATTTCTCGATGAAGGCCAGTGAATTTGATCTGGTATCCTACTACGCACGGTCAATTGCTCACCATTTTAATGCAGGTGCAGCGGAAATTTCTGCAGTTGCTGGGTAATTAAATTACAAAATTGACCCAAATGGGGTTGCAATCTTTCTCAATGAAAAGTTATCCATGGTCAAATGCCGCGATTCTGCGCTGCGGCAAATATGTTGATTTCGACCTTAGGAGACTGAAATGGCACTCGATACACAAACGCCCCCCGCGACCTATGATGCCCCGCAAAAGGGCCTCTATGAGGTTGGTGAAATGCCACCTTTGGGCCATGTGCCTGAGCAGATGTATGCATGGACGATCCGACGCGAACGTCACGGGGAGCCCGAGAAGGCGTTCCAGATCGAGGTCGTCGATTGCCCGAAGCCCGACAGCAACGAAGTGCTCGTCATGGTGATGGCCGCTGGTGTGAATTACAATGGTGTTTGGGCTGGCCTTGGTATCCCGATTAGCCCGTTTGACGTCCATAAAGCGGAGTATCATATCGCGGGTTCTGATGCGGCGGGCATCGTTTGGGCCGTTGGTGACAAGGTAAAGCGCTGGAAAATTGGTGACGAAGTGGTGATCCACTGCAATCAAGATGACGGCGACGACGAGGAGTGCAACGGTGGCGATCCGATGTTCTCGGAGAGCCAGCGGATTTGGGGTTACGAGACGCCAGATGGCTCGTTTGCACAATTCACTTGCGTGCAATCCCAACAGCTTATGCCGCGTCCACAACACCTGACATGGGAAGAGAGCGCGTGCTATACGCTGACGCTCGCGACCGCTTACCGGATGCTTTTTGGCCATGAGCCACATGACCTGAAGCCCGGCCAAAACGTGTTGGTTTGGGGGGCATCGGGTGGTCTTGGATCTTATGCGATCCAGTTGATTAATACAGCGGGCGCCAATGCGATTGGCGTGATTTCCGAGGAGGACAAGCGCGAGTTTGTCATGGGGCTGGGCGCGAAGGGCGTCATCAACCGCAAGGATTTCAACTGCTGGGGTCAACTGCCGACAGTGAACACGCCCGAATACAACACGTGGCTGAAGGAAGCGCGCAGGTTCGGCAAAGCGATTTGGGAAATCACAGGCAAGGGCGTGAACGTCGATATGGTTTTCGAACATCCGGGTGAGGCCACGTTCCCTGTGTCGTCGCTGGTGTGTAAAAAGGGCGGCATGGTAGTGATTTGCGCGGGCACTACGGGTTTCAACTGTACATTTGATGTGCGCTACATGTGGATGCACCAAAAGCGTCTGCAAGGGAGCCACTTTGCGCATCTCAAGCAGGCGTCGTCTGCCAACAGACTGATGATTGATCGCCGTTTGGACCCTTGCATGTCGGAAGTGTTTAGCTGGGCGGATATTCCAGCGGCCCACACCAAAATGCGCAAGAATGAGCACAAGCCAGGCAATATGGCAGTGCTGGTTCAGAGTCCAAAAACCGGCATTCGGACCTTTGAGGATGCGGTTGCCGAATCACAGGGTTAACCACAAGTGACAGGATCGTAGGGAAGGCGTCGGCAGTAATAAGCCGACGCTTTTCCCTTTTTCTTGCGCAGAATGCTTTCAATAAGTTGGAAAATTACGGCCCCCTATAAATGGGGGGGGTAAAGGAGCGGGTTTCTCGTTAAGACTTGCGATGCTACCATAGGTTGTTAACGTTTCGTTAATCAATAATTGGGAAGTTAGACATGGGAAAAGACTGGATCATCGATGTACTCGCAGACCTGCGGACATTTGCGCAAAAGAACGACCTGCCTATCTTGGCCGTTCAACTTGAAGAAACCGCATTAGTTGCAAAGGCCGAGATTTCAGAGATGGCCGAAAGGGCACCAGTAGCGGTGCGAGGTGACGGCACTGAAACTCGATCCATTTTTGTCCAAACTTCAGGAAGCCGACGCTCTTGAGAGCATTCAAGACCTGATTGTAGAGCTGCGAGACGCGCTCGAAATTGACCATATCGTTTACCATTGGGTAAGCGCAGATGGCGAACAATACGGTTTTGGAACCTACGACACGCGTTGGGTACAGCACTACGTCGACCAAGACTATCTGCGCATTGATCCGGTCATATCGGGGTGCTTCCAGCGGTTTCACCCTGTTGATTGGAAGCGGCTTGACTGGTCCTCGCGGGCGGCCCGTGCGTTTCAAAAAGATGCGATTGCGCATGGCATTGGCAATCAGGGGTATTCGATTCCTATTCGTGGCCCAAATGGGCAATTCGCCTTGTTTACCGCGTCTCACAATACTGATGACGAAGCATGGGCAAAATTCTCGCTGACCAATCAGCGCGATTTGATTTTGATCGCGCATTTCCTGAACCAAAAAGCGTTGGAGTTGGAAAAAGGGCGCGCTCCCGAACCCGTTCGCGCACTTTCCCCGCGTGAAACCGATGCGCTAACGTTTCTGGCGATGGGATATAGCCGTGGTCAGGTCTCCGAGATGCTCGAGATTTCAGAGCACACTTTGCGCGCCTATATCGAGAGTGCCCGATTTAAACTGGGCGCGTTGAATACCACACATGCGGTTGCGCGGGCCTTGGTCGAGGGGCTGATTGTCGTTGGCGGTGCTGCGCGAGCTGCGGCGGGTAAATGGCCGGGCCGCGAAGATAGGTCCGTTGCCGCGAATTAACAAAGCTCTAACGCATAGTCCCGCGACTATATGAAATTCTAAACATTCTCCGCGACCTTTTGACTGAATCCTCAGTTGAAAGGTTGCGAAGGTGCTTAGATATGTCAAAGGCGATACGCTCGCCCAATTCCCGAAACTCCGTGACACAATGCACCGGGACCGTGCCGCGCAATTCCGCGATCGTCTTAAATGGGATGTGCAGGTCGATGCGAATGGCTTTGAGCGGGACCAATATGACGATCTTAACCCGCTTTATGTGGTCTGGGAAATGCCTGACGGCAGCCACGGTGGCTCAATGCGATTCTTGCCCACATCGGGGCGGACAATGGTGCATGAACATTTCGCGGGATTGCTTGGCGAGGCCGATATCCGGTCTGATCACATCTGGGAATGCACACGGTTTTGTATCGCAAAGGGAGCCGGGGCCAATGTGGCGGGCGCCTTGATGCTGGCGGGTGGTGAGCTGATGCGGGCGTTTGATTTGACCGATCTGCTGGGGGTTTTTGACGCGCGGATGGTGCGGATTTATAACATGATCGGCGCTGCGCCTCAGGTCTTGGGGAGTAGTGGCGAAGGCCGAGACAAGATTAGTGTGGGGCTATGGCAATTCCAGCAGAAAGATCGCGCAAAGGTACTGCGTCGTGCGGGCGTTTCCTCGGACCTGTCAGAATATTGGTTCCGCCGATCGTTTGGCCATCCGATTAAGCAATCAATCGCGGCTTAAGCACTGGCAGCCACCCGCGCGTCCAGATAGTGTCGCGGCCATGAGCAGCACGCCGATCATTTTCTCTGACGACCAAGCCGAAGCTTGGGATGCCGTGGCTACGATGCTGCGGCAGTCAGGCGTTGATCTGACCGATGATTTGCTGAGCCCGCCACAAACCGATGCGCCCTGTGTGATGGCGGTAATTGGCAAGGCGGGGTCGGGTAAAACGATGCTGCTCGCGCGTCTGTATAAAGCGTTGGAAGAGGCGGGAGTTGCCGTGGTTTCGGGCGACTGGGAAGGCAAAAAGACCAAGGATCGCAGGACCTTGGCGATCCTTGCGCCAACGAACAAGGCGGCGTCTGTTTTGCGCAATCGCGGCGTGCCAGCAACGACAATACACCGTATCTTGTATACGCCAGTCTATGACCCCGAATATGAAAAGGTCGCGGAATGGCTTGCGGGACAAGGCGAACGGCCTGACATTGAGGGGTTGACGGACGTCGCCCTTGATCGTGCATTTTCGAGTTATCAGACCCATAAATCCGTGCCCGCCGCACTCGCCGCCGCCGGCCTGCGTGGCAGTGATTTTATCACCGGTTGGAAACGTCGTGAAGAGCCGCTTGATATCGGATTTGTCGATGAAAGCTCGATGCTTGACGCCCGCCAATTCGAAGACCTGCAAGAGATTTTCCCGACGCTGGTTCTGTTCGGTGATCCCGCGCAATTACCCCCTGTGCAGACCTCTGGCGGCATGGTGTTCGAGACGATGCCGCCGGAAAAGGTCAAGTCGCTGAGCCGTGTTCATCGCCAAGATGCCGACAACCCGATCCTTGATCTGGCTCATGCTTTGGCCGACCCGATGCTAGATTTCTATACGTTTGAAAAGATGATTGCCGACGCTGCCGCGCGGGACGAACGTGTCGTCATGGCGCAGCGCGTCGAAGCGGATCTGATGGCCCGTAGCCCTGTTTTAGTGTGGCGTAATGCGACGCGGATCAAGCTGATCCATGCGTTCCGCACAGCGTTTGATGCGCCGATTGACGAGTTGTTGGCCGGCGAGCCGCTGATTTGCGATGGCATTGAACTGCCGATGAAACATCGCAAGAAGCGCCTTGATCTGGAGGCTCGCGGTCTCATCAAGGGCGCACAAGTGATCTATCTCGGACCTGGTCGCAAGCCTGGGTTTTCGCGTCTGCATGTGATGGGCGCCGAAGACCCGCAAGTGAGCGCCGCCTCGATTGTGAAGATCGAGCAAGAGGGCGACGCGGAACCGTTTATTCCTTTTGCGGCCCGCATGGGGGCGACGTTTTTGCATGGTGCCGCAGTGACAATTCACAAGGCGCAGGGCAGCCAGTGGGACACCGTCCAAGTCTTTGCGCCTGATATCGAGATCGCCGCTAAGATGGGACGTGTTGAGGCGGGGCAACCGCTCTGGAAGCGTCTTGCTTATGTGGCAATTACGCGCGCGGAAACGCAATTGCGTTGGGTGGTAAGGAACCGTTTGGCGCGACCGGGCAGCCCGCTTACCGTTGATGATTTGGATGTGCCAGTCGTGGCCTTGGAACTGACCGCGCCTGAGGTTGATTAACGCCGGATCAGTCCAAACGCAGCAGAGGCGAGCCAGCCCGCAGCAACCGCAATCGCAAGCGACATCAGGCCATAAAGCACCGCTCTTTCATGGGCGAGGTTGAAGAGCCAGCGCTCCATGCCAACCTTTTTAACAGGGATGGCAACTTCGTAATTATCGACCACATTGCCGTCACGTGTGAGAAAAATGCGGGCACGGTAAGAACCTTCGGTCAGGTTCGACGGCATCGTAATTCTGGTCTCAAATAGGGTCTCGCGGGAAACGTCCACGGCTCCTTCGAGGGTTTGGTAGAGGCCATCGTGTTCACGAATACGCATGAGGGCCGCAGAAAAGCTTCGACTGTCGAGAACGTTTGTTCCCACTTCGCGCACAACTTGTGGAATGGAAATCCGATTATGGAGATCTTCGGAAGGCCGCAGGATTTTGCCCAATGGCGCGTTTGAAGCAACTGCATAGAACGATGGTGCTGCATCAATCTTGACGTCATCGACGTTGACCCAAATACCCAAGCGCCGCTCTTTTCGGCGCACAACCAGCGGCGTGTCTGGGCCCGCGACTGTCACGATCACACCCAGAAGCCCATCAGGAGGCTGGGCGTCGCGCCGGATTGCGCCAAAAACCAGAATTTCGGATCCTTCAAAAGTGGCCGTAATCGCAACTTCGTCTTGGCTGAGGCCAAGTACGATTTCCTCGGCAGCGCTAGCGGGCAATGCAAGTAGTATGAGAAGGGAGATGAGACGCAGCATCAAACGCCTCCCGTCGCAATAGAGTAGACTTCAGCCGGTTTGATCAACAGATCAAGGCCAAGCTTGAAGCAAACGGCAAGCACCAGAATGGCAAGCAGAACACGCAATTGTTCGGCCTTCATTTTCAGCCCGATCCGCGTGCCAAATTGGGCCCCGATAACGCCGCCGATCAGCAGGAAAAGTGCAAGGACGACATCAACTGTTTCATTGGTGATCGCATGCAAAAGGGTGGTGAAGGTCGCTACGAAAATGATCTGGAAAAGCGATGTGCCAATCACGACCTTTGTCGGCATGCCAAGCAAATAGATCATAGCGGGAACCATGATAAAGCCACCACCAACGCCCATGATCCCAGCCAAAATACCCACGAAAAATCCAACGGCAAGTGGCGGAATGACCGAAATATAGAGACCGGACACGCGGAACTTCATTTTGAATGGCAGGGTGCTGACCCAGCCATGTTTGCGCCGCGTCTTGCGTGCGCCCGGCTTTTTCGCCCGCTGCAAGGCGCGAACGCTTTCGATAAACATCAAAGCCCCGATGGTGCCAAGGAAGATAACATAGCAAAGCTGCACCAGCAGATCGACCTGCCCAAGCGCGCGCAAATGGTTAAAGATCGCGATTCCCATCGCGGCACCCAAGAGCCCACCGACAAGCAGCACCGACCCCATGCGTAAATCAACGGTTTTACGTTTGAGATGCGCAAGTAATCCAGAGACGGACGAGGCAACGATTTGATTGGAGCCAGTCGCAACTGCAACAGCAGGCGGAATGCCAATAAAGAAAAGCAGCGGCGTCATCAAGAACCCGCCGCCAACACCAAACATCCCAGACAAAATACCGACAAGCCCGCCCAGTCCGAATAATAGAAAGACGTTCACCGAGATCTCGGCGATGGGAAGGTAAATTTGCATATGCTGTCCCGGCTAGTGTGAGCGGCCGCTTTTTTTCACCAAAACTCTTTCGGCACCTTATGTCAAACACTTGAGGTCGGAATTGTGTCTCAAACACCCATTCCGGCTAAAGTGGCTATAAATTCAACTCATGGCTGGACCTAGCGTTCCTTGACGTATGGTTCGCCGCCTGCGCGCGGTGGGATCGCTTTGCCCACAAATCCAGCGAGAATGATCACCGTCAAGATGTAGGGTAGCACGTCGAGCAACTGCGCGTTAACCTTGAAGCCAAGTGCACCTTCGATCACGTCTGGACGCAACGCGAGAGCTTGCAGGAAGCCGAACAACAAGCAGGCATATAGTGCATACCAAGGTCGCCATTTGGCAAAAATCAAAGCGGCGAGTGCGATGTAGCCGCGACCTGCGCTCATGTCTTTGACAAAGCCCGCCTGCAATGCCGTTGCGAGGTAAGCGCCAGCGATCCCGCAGAGGACGCCGCAGATTGCGACAGCGGCGTAGCGCAAGCCAACGACGGAAACACCCGCCGTATCCACCGCCGCAGGGTTCTCTCCCACAGCACGCAGGCGCAGACCAAAGCGGGTTGCGTAAAGCACCCACCATGACGCTGGCACTAGCAGAAGGGCGATATAAACGAGTGCCGTATGTCCAGAGATGAGTTCGAAATAGATCGGCCCGATGACGGGGACATCGCGTAGCGCATCCGCAAAAGGCAGCGTTATCGGGTCAAAACGTGCCGCGCCTTGAAGCTGCGGGGTGCGGCCTCCTTGGCCAAACCAGCTTTGCGCGATGACCACTGTGAGGCCCGCAGCAAGGAAGTTGATCGCCACGCCAGAAATCAATTGATTGCCACGGAAGGTGATGGACGCCAGCCCGTGAATACCAGAAAGAGCCAGCGATGCCCCGATCCCTGCCAGAAGCCCGGTCCATGCGTCGCCAGTAGAGTAGGCGACCGCCGCCGAGAGAAACGCTGACGCCAACATCTTGCCCTCAAGGCCGATGTCAAAGATGCCAGCGCGTTCTGAAAACAGACCCGCGAGACAAGCCAGCAGAAGGGGCGTCGCAAGGCGCATTGTGCTGTCGAGCACTTGGAGGATAGTGAGAAGATCCATTACGCGGCCCCCTTGTTACGACGTTTCGCGGTGAGGAATGCGCGCTCTAGAGGCATCCGCACCATGTTGTCGAGTGCGCCAGTGAAGAGAATCACGAGGGCTTGGATCACGACGATCATTTCGCGTGGGATTTTCGTCCAAAGCGCCAATTCCGCGCCACCTTGGTACAAGAACCCGAACAGGATCGCGGCAAGAAACACGCCAAACGGATGGCTACGCCCCATCAGCGCCACGGCGATACCGATGAAGCCTGCGCCTTCAACCGCGTTGAGGACGAGACGCTCAGCCTCTCCTTGCACGTTGTTGATTGCCATCATGCCAGCAAGCCCGCCAGAGATCAGCATCGAGACCATGATGATTTTCGTGGGGCTAATGCCTGCGTATTTGGCGGCAGATTCAGAGTGGCCAAAAGCGCGGAGTTCATAGCCCAGTTTCGTGCGCCAGATCAGCGCCCAAACTGCGACGCAAGCGGCTATAGCGACGAAGAATGTGATATTTGCTGGAGCGGCTTTCGAGAACTCGATCCCAAATACGCCCAGCACATCATGCAGGTTTGGCAGGTGTGTTGCTTCAGGGAATTTGCCTGTCGCTGGTTCCATGGACCCTCTGGGTTTCAGCATGCCGATGAGTAGGTAGTTCAGCAGAGCTGCTGCAATAAAATTGAACATGATTGTCGTAATCACGATATGGCTACCGCGCTTTGCTTGCAAAAATGCAGGGATTGCTGCCCATGCTGCTCCAAACAAGGCAGCTGCGACTGTGCCGCCCAAAAGGGCCAGCGACCAGTGCGGCCAAGGGATGAACATGCAGACCAAGGCCACGCCAAGCCCGCCGATCATCGCCTGACCTTCGCCGCCGATGTTGAACATGCGGGCATGGAACGCGATAGAAACCGCAAGGCCCGTGAAGATAAAGTTGGTCGCGTAATAGAGCGTATAGCCCCAGCCATAGGTCGAGCCGAGCGCGCCTTCGACCATGATTTTCAGGGCATTCATCGGGCTTTCGCCAATCGCCAAAATGACCAGTGCCGAGAGGATCGCCGCAAGCAGCAGCGAGATTAACGGAATGAGGACAACATCGGCCCACTTTGGCATCACATCCATTACGCGGCCTCCCCTTTGGTCATACCAGCCATCATCAGGCCGAGTTCTTTTTCGTCTGTCTCGGAGGGCAGGCGCTCGCCCATCATTTTGCCGTCGAACATCACGGCGATACGGTCTGACAGGGACAGGATTTCTTCGAGTTCGACCGAGACCAAGAGGATCGCCTTGCCTTGGTCTCGCAATGCCACGATCTGTTGGTGGATGAACTCGATCGCGCCGATGTCGACGCCGCGTGTTGGCTGTCCGATGAGCAAGAGGTCTGGGTTGCGCTCAATCTCGCGGGCCAGAACGATCTTTTGTTGGTTGCCGCCAGAGAAGCTTTTGGCGGCAAGTTTCGGATCAGGAGGGCGCACGTCGAAACGCTTCATCTTCTCAATTGTATCGGCCTTGATGGCGGCGTTATCCATGAAGATGCCGCGCTGGTATTTCGGATCATGGTGATAGCCAAAGGCCACGTTTTCCCATGCAGTATAGTCCATGATGAGGCCTTCGCGCTGTCGGTCCTCGGGGACGTGGGCGATGCCACGCGCTCGGCGCGAACGCCCGTCTGAGTGGGCACCTGTGAGGTCAATCTCTTGGCCATTTACAGTGATGCTGCCCGTTCCCTTTTCATAACCGCCAAGCACCTCAAGCAGTTCGGATTGGCCGTTGCCAGCAACCCCCGCAATTCCAAGGATTTCGCCTGCTTTCACGTTGAAATTGATACCTTTAAGGCGGTGAACGCCCTTGTTGTCCGTGACGTTCAGATTTTTGACCTCAAGGATCGTTGCGCCCACTTTAGCGGGGGCTTTTTCGACGCGAAGCAGCACCTTGCGGCCCACCATCAACTCGGCGAGTGCCGCGGGACTGGTCTCGGAGGTTTTCACGGTCGCGGTCATCTCGCCTCGGCGCATCACGCTGACGGTATCAGTCGTTTCCATGATTTCGCGCAGCTTGTGCGTGATCAGGATGATTGTTTTACCTTCGGCCTTGAGGCGTTCCAAAATGCGAAAAAGCTGATCGGCCTCGGCGGGGGTCAACACGCCCGTTGGCTCATCAAGGATCAGAATATCGGCCTTGCGGTAAAGCGCCTTCAGAATCTCAACACGCTGTTGCATGCCGACGCCGATATCCTCGATCAGCGCATCAGGATCGACATTCAGTTCATACTCATCTGCCAACGCCTTTAACTCGCGGCGGGCGCGGGCGAGGGACGGGCGCAACAGCCCGCTATCCTCGGCACCAAGCACCACGTTTTCAAGCACTGTGAAATTTTCAACCAGTTTAAAGTGCTGGAACACCATCCCGATGCCTGCCGCAATCGCCGCTTGACTGTCAGGGATTTGGACCTTGTTGCCCGCGATAAATATCTCGCCTTTGTCCGCTTTGTAGAACCCGTAAAGGATCGACATAAGCGTCGATTTACCTGCGCCATTCTCGCCGATAATGCCGTGGATCGTGCCGGGCATAACGCGGATCGAGATGTCTTTGTTGGCTTGGACGGGACCAAAGGCCTTAGAGATGCCTTTGAGTTCGATGGCTGGACTTTGGGTCATTCGGTCACCACTTTTGGTAAATGCAAAGGGCCACACCGATGGATCGGTGCGGCCCAATTTATGGCCTCATGGGCGCGATTTAGAAATCGAGCGCAGGGCAAGTCTCGTCGGAGTTGTAGTTGTGCACTTCGATGTCGCCAGCGATGATGGATGCCTGAGCCGCCTCAATCGCAGCGGTCATTTCAGGTGTGAACAATGCCGCGTTGTTGTCGTCCATTGCATAGCCAACACCGCCGTTTGCAAGACCCATCACGTTGAAGCCTGTTTCCAGATCAGCGCCCGCAGTGAATGCATCGTAAACAGCGTTATCAACGCGCTTAAGCATGGATGTCAGAACTTTCCCTGGGTGCAGGTAGTTCTGGTTGCTGTCCACGCCGATGGAAAGCATTTCGTTGTCAGCTGCTGTTTGCAGAACGCCAACGCCTGTGCCGCCAGCGGCTGCGTAGATCACGTCAGCACCTTGTGATTTCTGTGCCAGTGTCAACTCGGAACCTTTAACAGGATCGTTCCAAGCTGCAGGTGTGGTGCCTGTCATGTTGGACAAAACGGTCACATCTGCGTTTGCTGCCTTTGCGCCCTGCGCGTAGCCGCAAGCGAAGTTGCGGATCAATGGAATGTCCATGCCGCCGATGAAACCAACGGTGCCAGTCTTCGAGGACAGTGCTGCAGCCATACCAACGAGGTAGGAACCCTGCTCTTCAGAGAAGACAACGGAGCGAACGTTTGGCTGGTCGACAACCATGTCGATGATTGTGAACTTCGTGTCTGGGTAGTCAGCAGCAACTTCTTCCAGAGCGGTTGCAAAAGCAAAGCCAGCCATGACGATTGGGTTGTTGCCATTCTCGGCAAACCGGCGAAGCGCTTGCTCACGCTGTGCGTCGGACTGAAGCTCAACCTCATCGAAGGAGCCGCCAGTCTCTTCTGCCCAACGCTGTGCGCCTGTGAACGCAGATTCGTTGAAAGATTTGTCGAATTTGCCGCCAAGATCAAAGATGATCGCTGGATCAGCAAGAGCAGCACCAGCGGAAAGGGCCAGTGCGGCAGTCGCGCCAAGCATTTTATGCATAAGGGTCATTAGGTTAGTCTCCCAGGTCTTTGGTTGTGGAGGGGAGAGTATTTTACCTTCCCCCCGAAAAGCCGAGCCGAGTTAAGATCGGTTCATTGCAGGATAAGGCCTTGATAGGACGCGGTGGTCAACCAGTTTTTCTGTGTGCATGCTTTGAATTTGACCGATTGATCAATTTTGAGGCGCAATGTTTTCAGAGGCGCAGGGCAAATTCGCGTTAGAGGAGAATTTGCATAATATCGGCACCAATCTTGCTGCCACCTTTGATCGTGTAATAATGGGGGCGATTGGCAATTATGGAAAAATTACTTTTTAAATAGAGTGCTTTAGCGGGATCATTCGTTTCTGCGACTTCCAGAAATACTCGTGCCGCCCCTCTGTTTTGCGCAAGGGTCAAAAACTGGGCAAGAGCCGTCTTTGCGAGCCCATTTCGCTGGTGGTCAGGGCGAGTGGCAACTGTCAGCACCTCCGCCTCATCCACAATCACGCGCCCAAGGACAAATGACTTCGCGTCACCGCAGAGAATCACACCCGTTTGGGACATCAAGCTGGCGAACTCATCCGCCGACCATGGCCGCTGATCGGTGAAGGCGGCGGCGTGGGTTTGGGCAAGAGCGGCGGGGGTCATGGCAGGATGACGGGCGGAGCGTCACGCGGTGGGGCGGCGTCAGCATCGCGCAGGTAAAGCGGCGCGGGTGATTTGGCCGGAAAATTCAAACCTGTGGCGGCGATGCGTGCAATTGCTTCGATGACGGAGTAGCGGGGTCGGAGAACGGGTATGCCGAGCACTTCAGCGATCTCTTCTGCTGCATCACCAACGACGGAAATCTCCGACTTTGGGTGCAGTTGTGGCAGGTCGTCTTTGGTTATTTCGCATAGGGCTGCGATTCCGTTGTATTGCACATATGCCCGCCCCCGAGGGGCTTTCAGGCATGTCATGACGTTAGGCAAATCGAATGAAAGGGCATCAAGTGCGGAAACGCCGATCGCCTTTTTACCAAGCCCCAAAGCAAGCCCGCGCGCGGCGGCGACACTGATTCGAATACCCGTGAAGTTGCCCGGCCCAATACCAACGCCTATACCATCAAGGTTGGACCAATTTAGCCCCGCATCACTCAGCATATCCTCGAGCATCGGCATCAAATATTCGGCTTGGCCTTTCGACATTTCATCGGTGCGGGCTGTAACCTGCCCATGATGGAGTATCGCTGCAGCGCAGTGCGCCACGGAAGTGTCGAAGGCGAGAATAGTCGGGTGTGTCACGCCTTTGACCACGTCAGCGGCTTGGACTTGTGCCGCAGCAAAACACCCTTGGCTTCCAGATCAAGCTGCACGGCTTTGATCCACCAGCCAGAGGTTTTGCCTTCGGGGAAATGTTCTTGGCTCAGGATCGGCAAAACGCCTGCCTTGATCGCGGCATAGGTCATAGGTTCCGCGCCAATCACCGCCATCATCGAATCATACATTGCGCCGTATTTCGCGGCGTTCAGCTTGACCTTGTTGTCAGGCACGTTGACGTTTTCGACTTCAACCTTCGCCATTGCTCAAGCAGCGACTGGGCGCACTTCAACCACTTCGGGGATGTAGTGGCGCAGCAGGTTTTCGATGCCCATTTTCAGGGTCAACGTGGACGACGGGCAGCCCGCGCAAGCGCCTTGCATGTGCAAGTAAACGACGCCGCGGTCAAACCCGTGGAACGTGATGTCCCCGCCGTCTTGGGCCACCGCAGGACGGACCCGCGTGTCGAGCAATTCTTTGATCTGATCCACAATCGCGCCGTCTTCGCCTGTATGCTCGGCATGGCCGGAGGCCGGCGTTTGGTTCTCGCCAATCACGGCCTGACCGGATTGGTAATGCTCCATGATCGCGCCAAGGATCGCAGGCTTGATGTGGTCCCATTCAGTGCCGTCAGCCTTGGTGACCGTCACAAAGTCGTTGCCAAAGAAAACACCCGTCACACTGCCCGTCGCAAAGATGCGCTTGGCAAGTGGGGACGCCTGACCCGCCTCAAGCGTCGGGAAATCAGCGGCGCCCATTTCAAGCACCGTCTGACCGGGTAGAAATTTGAGGGTCGCAGGGTTCGGCGTGGATTCTGTTTGGATGAACATGGGATCAACCTTTCTATCTATTCGTTAGATATGCGCCCGCAGGTCCTTCGCGTCAAGGTTTGGAACCGTTCTAAAACGCATACGGGCTGACCTAGGGAGGAAGGCCAGCCCGTCTGCGCGACAAGGGGAGGGTAGGTCGTTCGATTATTGAATAATCATGTAGTCTTTTGTCACGACTGGCTGGCCGTTGATTTCCAGAACAGCGATCGCGCGTGTCGCTTGGCTGCCTGTTACATCGACACGAACGTCTGTATTTGCACCAGCGTGAACGGCTTCGGAACCGAGCAACGCGCCTTTAACGCCTGTGCCGAAGTCATAAACGTTCACGACGCCGCTTGCTTCGGAACGTACGAGCCCAAGATCCAGAACGGAGCTATCTTTCAAAGTGGAGCCCACGTTAAAGGAGTTGTTGGCAGATGCGATGGACGCTGTGGAAACGAGTGCTGCTGCTACGAGTGCGAATTTCTTGATAGACATGATGTTACCTTTCTAAGGTGTTGTGTGTTTGAGTTTGCGGTCATTGCCGCCCCCCGATGACCGAGAGGTACACCCTCATTGATCAAAGGAGCGGGGTTAAAAGATGAGTGGCTGACCGAAGCCGGGCAGACGGATTAACGAACGATGTCAAAGTCTTTGGAAGCGACGGCTTGACCGTCCACTTCAAGAACTGCGAGCACGGCGTAGGCGGTGTTGTTGCCAACGTTCACGCGGACATCGTTGTTTGCACCTGCATGAACGGACTGTGTGCCCAGAAGCTCGCCCTGTTGGCCGTCGTTGTAGCTGTAGATGCTGACGACGCCAGAGTTCTCACTTGTCACCTGACCAAGTTCCAATGATGTGCCTGCATCGCGGTTATCGCCGATTGAAAATGAACTCCCAGCAGATGCTACGGATGCGAAAGCTACGGAAGATACGAAAGCTGCTGCGACGAATGTGAAAGACTTGATAGACATGATGTTACCTTTCTAAGGTATTGATTTGTTTGTGACTTCAGCCAGTGCCGTTGTCGATGATTGAGAGATGAGGCATCTGACCCCAAACGAAAAGGGCTGTGACGATCACGTAAAAGAGACCGTATTGTGATAGGACTTACCCCTTGAAATGCCTGCTGCGAGAGACGGGTGCGGGTTCTGTTTGTCGCTGCACATAGGCCCTGCATGGGTGCGGGGGAACTTGGCTGAAAGCCGCCTTTTTGACCCTTCAGTCAAAAAGGTTTCATTTCCGTCGTTCACGTTTCAATTTTTTTCGCGGGCGCATTTTCGTGATTTATTTTGCATTATTTCGGAGCGCTCTCTCGTCTGTGAATAGTGTGACCAAAAGTCCGGGCCGCAGACGTGAAAAAAGCGGCGTTGCCGCCGCTCTATTTGTCCCGAATTTAAAAATGGTTTGGTTAGGTGATCGCTTCGAGTCGCTCTTTCGAGAGATCTTCGGGCACAATTGTAATCGGAACGGGCAATGTGCCGGCCTGACGGGTCAGTGCGGTAACCAACGGACCTGGCCCTTTGCTATCGCTCGCAGCACCTAGGACCAAAACACCGATTTCGGAGTCTTCCATGACATGCGCCATGATCTCTTTCATGGGTTCGCCTTCGCGGATCACCAATTCCGGGTTTACGTTTTGCTTATCGCGCATCCATTTCGCGAAAACCTCGAAATGCACTTCGATCCGCTCGCGCGCCTCTTCGCGCATAATCTCGCCCACACCGATCCAGTGATTGAATTCGTCAGGTGGAATGACCGCGAGAATGGCAACGCCGCCGCCAGAATGCGCCGCACGCATCGCGGCAAATCGCATCGCGTTTAGGCATTCGCGGCTGTCGTCAAGTACCACAAGAAACTTGCGCATAATCTTCCCCTTTGTTCGGGGTAATATTGGCGCAAGCGCTGTCGTGTGGCAACTGTTTAGGCGAGGGCGACCAATGCTGCCACATCAAGCCGCGCGTTGTGCATCGCCAGCGAACCATCGGCATTACGCGGCCATTCGGATTGCGGGCGGTCGACGTAGAGTTCAACACCGTTTTGGTCGGGATCACGAAGATAGACGGCCTCGCTAACACCATGATCGGCAGCACCATCAAGCTGCAGACCCGCATCCAAAACACGTTTGATGACTGCGCCTAGAGACGCGCGATCGGGGAAGAGGAATGCAGTGTGATAAAGACCGGTATGCCCAGCAGGGGGCGGCGTCGCGCCTAGGCTTTCCCATGTATTGAGGCCAATGTGATGATGATATCCGCCAGCGCCCAAAAACGCGGCGCGGTTTCCCATCCGTTGCTGCAGATCAAACCCCAATACATCCTGATAGAACGCAATGGCCGCGTCGAGATCGGATACTTTCAGGTGAACGTGCCCGATTTGGGCAGTTGCTGGTGCAGACATGTTAGCCTCCTTTACTGCTAGCCGCATCAATAGCGATAAAGGAAGCTGCACAGAACTGGCGAGTTTCAACAGATAATGTGCGGGAATGCAGAATTAGCTGCGCAGCATCCCCACAATATCATATGTCTTGCGTAGGATCGGTTCCGCAATTTCACGCGCGCGTGCAGACCCGTCACCCAAAATCCGGTCAATCTCGGCTGGATCTGCCATCAGTCGTGCCATTTCGTCTGAGATCGGCGCGAGCTTGGCCACGGCCAAATCCGCGAGCGCAGGTTTAAACCTGCCCCATTGTGCGCCCGCATACTCCGCGATTACGTCTGCGGGTGTCATGTCATTGAGCGCCGCATAGATATCGACCAAGTTGCGCGCCTCGGGGCGATCGGCCAAACCCTCAACCGTTTCTGGCAAAGGCTCCGCGTCAGATTTCGCCTTCTTGAACTTCTTGGCGATCTTGTCGGCATCATCGGTCATGTTGATGCGTTCCATATCGCTTTCGCCTGACTTCGACATTTTCTTGGTCCCGTCGCGTAGGTTCATCACGCGGGTTGCGGGGCCGTCGATAACAGGGGTCGTTTCAGGGAAGAAATCAACCTTATAGTCATGGTTAAACTTTTTTGCGATATCGCGGGTCAACTCGACGTGCTGCTTTTGATCCTCGCCCACAGGCACATGGGTCGCGTGATAAAGCAGAATGTCTGCGGCCATCAGGGCAGGGTAAGCATAAAGGCCAAGCGAATGTTTTTCCGCATTTTCGCCAGCCTTATCCTTGAATTGGGTCATGCGGTTCATCCAACCGACACGGGCGACGCAATTGAAAATCCAGCCAAGCTCGGCGTGGGCCGAGACTTGCGACTGGTTGAACAGGATTGATTTTGTCGGATCAAGACCTGAGGCCAGATAGCCCGCCGCCACTTCGCGTGTCATATTCGCCAGTTGCGCAGGATCCTGCCAGACAGTGATCGCATGCATATCAACGACGCAATAGATCGTTTCCATCTGGCCCTGCATCCCCACAAAGCGCTTGATCGCGCCAAGGTAGTTGCCAAGTTGCAGACCGCCCGAAGGCTTGATCCCAGAGAAAACGCGAGGTGTGAAGGCAGAGTTGGTCATGGTCAAAATGTCCGGACTGGAAATTGCTGTCAGTGTCGCTTACCCATGCCAGAGAGACCCGTCAACTTCAACCACCCCGAAGGATACCCAATGGACCAAGAACCTATCGTAAACCCGATCCCGCCTGTTGTGATCGTGCTTTGCCTAATTGTTGTGGGGGTGGAATTGGTGCTGTCGATGGGGGCCGCAGGGTTTGTTGGCGGGCCATTGGCCGTTGGTTGGCGCATTATGGCGATGCAAGACTACGGCTTCTCGCCCTCTGTTCTCGACCGCATGCTCAGTGTTGGTGACTTTAGTTTTGATATGACAAAGCGGTTTGTGACATATGGTTTTATCCACGCGAGCTTCACCCAATCGCTCTTCGCGGCGGCGCTTCTGCTTGCCTTGGGCAAATTTGTGGGCGACGTGTTTCGCGCGAGTTCTGTGCTGCTGGTCTTCTTTGGGTCACTCATCTCTGGCGCACTCGTCTTTGGCCTGACCGTTGGTGGCACAATCGCACTTTTGGGCAGTTACCCTGCAATTTATGGCCTCATCGGCGCCTATACCTATGTGATCTGGTTGCGCCTTGGTCAGACAGGTCAAAACCAAATACAAGCCTTCCGCCTCATCGGCTTTTTGCTGGCGTTGCAGCTCGTTTTTGGTCTGATCTTCGGCAGCAGCCCTGTTTGGATTGCTGAACTTGCAGGCTTTGCCTTTGGCTTTGGCATTTCAACCGTTGCCGCTCCAGGTGGTTGGTCGGCGCTGCTTGTGAAGCTGCGCGAGCGCTCTTAACGGCGCATCGCGCGGCGGAATTCACCAAGCTTGAACGCGCCGATGATTTGGCCGATGCCGAAATAGCTGACGATCCCGACCATCACGAGCGCGAGCAATGCAAGGTAACGCACGGCCCCGCCTGAGAGGAACGGCGACAGTAGCGTTTCCGCCAAAAGAAGTGCAATGCCCATACCGCCCGACGCGCCGAGGATCCGCCAGAGGCGCGACCAGAAACGCGGATCAAACTGCGCTGCTTCGCCCATACTCCGCGCGCCCCACCATAGCTGAAGCGCCATCGCCCAACCCGTGATCGTTGTGCCAAGGGCGGCTGCAATGAACCCGATGTATGGCGACAGGCCTACGGCTAAAATCACGTTAAACAGCATAGCAACCAGCGCATAGTAGAACGGACGTTTGGTATCTTCGCGGGCGAAATAAAGCGGCTGCAACGTTTTTTGCATCACAAATGCAGGCAGGCCCAGACCGTAAACCGCGACCGCTAAGGCGGTGGAAAGTGTATCCTCAGATGTGAACGCTCCGCGCTCAAATAGCACGCTGACCAACGGGATCGGGATCACCATCAAGGCGACAGAAGCTGGCACAGTGAGCGCAAGGCTCAACTCGCTCGCACGGTTAAATGCATCGCGCCCGCCTGCCACATCATCGGCCCGCAAACGGCGCGACAGATCAGGCAATAGCACCACACCAATCGCAATACCCACAACCCCAAGAGGCAGCTGATACAGGCGATCCGCATAGTTGAGCCACGCCACAGCCCCGTCAAAATAACTCGCAACCTGACGGCCAACCAGAATGTTGATCTGCACCACGCCACCCGCGAGCGCCGCTGGTGCTGCAATCATCAAAAGCCGCTTGAGTTCAGTGGTCATCTTTGGGCGGGCGAGCTTCATCGGGAAACCCGCACGCGCGGCCGCGATCCATACAATCGCCATCTGCACAACGCCGCCAACAGGAACCGCAATCGCAAGCCACTCGCCAAAGTGGTTGTGGATCGCTTTTTCCATTTCAGCACCAGCCGTTTCGCTAAACGACCAAAGCATGGCAGCGAAAATCATAAAGCCGATAAAAATGACATTGAGAAAAACAGGTGCTGCGGCAGCGGCCATAAAACGGCCTGTCGCATTCAAGACACCCGACAACAGCGCCGACAGCGAGATGAAAAGAATGTAAGGAAACGCTATGCGCCCATAGTAAACCGAAAGATCAAAGCGGCTATCACCGATAAATCCCGAGGCCATCGCCGTGACCAGCAGCGGCATAAAGATAATGCCCAAAACGGTGAAAACCGTCAGGATAAAGGTCATGCCTACAAAGGCATCTTGCGCGAATTTTAACGCGTCTTCATCGGCCTCAACCTTTTTCGAAAACATCGGCACAAAGGCCATGTTAAACGCGCCCTCGGCAAAGAAACGACGAAACAGGTTTGGCAGCGAGAAGGCGACGAGGAATGCCTCCGCAACAGGGCCCGTGCCCAGATAAGATGCGATCATAATATCGCGCACAAATCCCATCAGGCGGCTCAATAGCGTCCAAATCCCAACGGTGAAAAATCCTGCCATGAGGCGGATTGGCTTCATGATGTTGCCCTTTCGGCACCCTGCGTGATCGCGTCGCGCAATTTACGTTCTAATGCGGCCCGTTTTTCTTCCGAGTGGAATTTCAGTCCCACCATGTCTTTGACGTAAAACGTATCGACAACTTGTTCGCCAAAGGTCGCAATCACCGCACTTGCGATATAAACATGGTTGTGCGCAAGGGTCCTTGTGAGGTCATAGAGCAACGCGGGGCGGTCGCGGGTATCGACCTCGATGATCGTGTAGATTTCCGAGCCTTCGTTATCAAAGGTGATATGTGTCGGCACCCGGAACGCCCGCTCGCGTTTCTTAATCTTGTCGCGGTCTTTCAGGGCGTCGCGGGCGATGACTTCGCCTTTCAACGTGCGGCTGATCATTTGCTGTAAACGGGGCAGTCGGGCGGCCTCGTAGGGGTGGCCGTCCGCATCCTGCACCCAGAATACGGCCGTCGCGTAGCCATCTTTTGAAGTATAGGTGCGTGCATCCACAACGTTTGCGCCAACAAGCGCCAGTGCACCTGTCATGCGGCTAAACAAACCAGGATGATCGACCATGGCAAGACAAACGCGGGTTGCGTCGCGGTCTTCATCGAGGGTCAAGTTCATGCTGATCTCGGAATCATTCACGTTACGCAACAATTCGGCGAATACTTTGTGAGTGGCCAAAGGCAGACCCTGCCAATAGGGGCCGTAATGTCGCGATGTCTCGGTCCGCAGATCCTTCGCGTCCCAATCTGCTAATTCTGCACGCAATAAGCGCTTTGCCTCCGCCTCACGGGTATCGCGGCTGAGGGCTTCGACGCCATTATCCAGCGCATCGCGCGTCGCTTTGTAGAGATTGCGGATCAGCACCGCTTTCCAGTTATTCCACGTATCGGGACCAACGCCGCGAATATCGCAGACGGTCAGCACGGTTAGCAGATCAAGACGTTCAACGGATTTCATCGCCTTAGCGAAATCGCGCACGGTGCGGGGATCGGAAATATCGCGCTTCTGGGCCACATCCGACAACAGCAGATGATTGCGGATCAGCCATTCAACCGTCTCGCATTCCTTTTTGTTAAGGCCAAATCTGGGTGCCACACGGCGTGCAATCTGTGCGCCGAGGATCGAGTGATCCTCAGGGCGGCCCTTGCCGATATCATGCAGCAACAGCGCCACATAAAGCACCCGACGGTTCACGCCTTTCTTCAGGATCGACGAGGCGACAGGCAGTTCCTCAATCAATTCCTCACGCTCAATGCGGGCGAGATGGCTGATACATTGGATCGTGTGCTCGTCCACGGTGTAGTGGTGGTACATATTGAACTGCATCATCGCAACGATGGCCGCGAAGTCGGGGATAAACGCACCCAGCAGACCAAGCTCGTTCATCCGCCGCAAGCCCCGTTCAGGGTTTCCGTGCTTGAGCATAATATCAAGGAAGTACTTGTTGGCGACTTTGTCGTTCTGAACGTGTTCATCGACTAAATGCAGGTTGGCCGAGAGCAACCGCATCGCCTCTGGATGCAGCAATGTCCCTGTGCGCAGCGCTTCTTCAAAGATCTGGATCAGGTTCACAGGATCGCTTAGGAACGCTTTCTCATCGGCGACGATCAGGCGGTTTTGGTGGATTGCATAGGGTGGCTTTGCCTTTTTGCGGCGGCTGAACAGACGGGTCAGAACGGGCTCAGGTTTGGCAAAGCTGGCCTCCTGAGCGGTTAAAAACACGCGGGTCAACTCGCCCACTTGCGTGGCGTGGCGGAAATAGTCTTGCATGAAATACTCAACGGCGCGACGCCCGCGCCCGTCTTCATACCTCATTTTGGCCGCAACCTCGACCTGAAGATCAAACGTCAACTGATCGGTCGGGCGACCCGTGATCAAATGCAAATGGCAACGCACAGCCCAGAGGAAATCCTCGGCCTTCTTAAACGTCGCATATTCATCTGCCGTAAAAACCTTGCGGTCAACCAGCTCGGATGCCTGTTTGACACCGTTCACATATTTGCCGATCCAGTAAAGCGACTGCAAATCGCGCAAACCGCCTTTGCCTTCTTTCACGTTTGGCTCAACGACATAGCGTTGGCCACCTTGCTTGCGGTGGCGTTCGGCGCGCTCTTCCAGCTTTGCTTCGATAAATTCCGCTGCGGTGGATTTGAACAACTCCGACCAGAGCCTGCGACCCAATTGCTTGGCCAGCTCCGCGTCCCCTGCCAAATAGCGGAATTCCACCAACGAGGTGCGGATCGTATAGTCTTCGCGGGCAAGCCTGATGCAATCCTTGATCGTGCGGCTTGCGTGGCCCACCTTCAGCTTAAGATCCCATAGGATATAAAGCATCGATTCGATAACGCTCTCGGCCCAAGGCGTGATTTTGTAGGGCGTCAGAAACAGCAGATCGACGTCAGATTGCGGGGCCATTTCGCCACGGCCATAACCGCCAACCGCGATCAGAGAAATCCGCTCGCCTTCCGTGGGGTTTGGTAACGGGTGTAGGCGCGTTGTCGCCACAAAAAGCACCTCATGCACAAGCTGATCGGTGAGGTAGCTATAGGCGCGTGTCGTTGGGCGAGCATTAAACGGATCGGCTTCAAACGCAGTCTGGATCGCAAGGCGACCAGCCTTTTGCGCCGCATTCAGCGTGGCGACCGTCGCGGCACGTATTGCGCGCGCATCCGTGGCGTCATCGAGCGCTGCCAACAATGTGGTGCGCACGGCGGTGTTGTCAAAAATAGACGACGCCGGACAAATCAATTCGTCCGGCGTATCAATAGCAGTGTCGGTAAGGGCTGGCTTAGAGACCAGCGCCGCCGAAGCTTCTTGGGGTTTGTTCAAGGATAACCACCTGATTGTTGCGGATAGTCGCGACAGCCAAGCCGCGCTCGTTAAGACCGTTCGGCAAGAAGCGGAAAATGCCCGCAGTGCCTTGGAACCCTTGTGGCGAAGTCAGCGCCTGTTTGGTCAGCGCATTTGCGTTGCCCGATGCAGCCAAGGCACCAATCGCCGCGATTCCGTCATAGGCAAGACCCGCAAGTGGATGTGGCTGTGCGCCATATGCAGCAGCGTAACGGTTCTCGAACAGGGCGGACATGCCTTGGTCAGGCAGTGCAAACAGACCGCCCTGCAACCCTGGAAGCGCAAGCGCCTGAGGGGCCGCATTCCAACGTGTCAGACCGATGTAGCGCGTGACTGCAGGATCAATGCCAGCCTCTGGCAATGCCGTCGCAAGGATCGGCAAATCGGCGTTTACACCTGCGGTCATGAAGACGCCCGTTGCACCGCCCGCTTTCGCTGCGGCTGCAATACGTGGGACAGACGAGACAATACCCTGCTGGGACAATGGATAGCTTTCGGAGCCGGCAATCTGTGCGCCATGTGTGCGGATCGCAGTTGCAATCGCGTCACGGCCCACTTGGCCCTGCAAATCATCGCCATAGACGATCATGTAACGTGAAATCCCTTGGCGGGCCGAATACTGTACCAAGCGGTTCGTAGTGTTCTGGAATGTTGAACCCATGACAAAGACGTTGCCGCCCGCAATCGTTGGGTTGTTCGAGAAGGCCAGCACGTTCACGTTGCGTGGAGCAACAGCAACGCCCACGGCGTTCGCAGCTTCTGCAAAGAGTGGTCCGAGAATAATCTTGGCTCCGTCATCGACCGCGCGGTTTGCCACCGAGGCGGCCTGCAATGGATCGGCACCCGTATTATAGACTCGCAAATCGATCTTCACGCCATTCAGATCGGAAATCGCAAGGCGTGCGGCGTTTTCGAGATTTGACGCAAGCAGGCTATCCGTGCCCGCGCCAGACCCGCCAGGAAGCAGTAGCGCGACCTGAATTGATGCCTTTGGATCAATCCGTTGTCCAGCGTTGTCACCATTGGAAACGATTCCCGTAGGCGCACAAGCAGCAAGCCAGACTACGGTCATAAAAGTAAAAATATGTGCTACCGCCTTGCGGACACTGGATAAACGGGCAAACATGGGCAAACTCCCTCTAGGTGGCGCGACCTTTTCAAATGGCGGAAATGCTTCCGTCCAAAGGGTCATCTCTGGGGGACCATAATAAAGCTTCAACCACAAGGGTCCAGTTATGAATTTTATGACCAAGCCACTTACTGCTGGTCTGTATTTCGTCGCGACCCCGATCGGGTCTGCACGGGATATGACCTTGCGCGGCCTCGATATCCTCGCATCCGCCTCTTTGATCGCGGCAGAAGACACGCGGACCGCCCGTAAACTTATGGAAATCCACGGCGTGCCTTTGAATGGGCGTCAGGTCGTGGCTTTTCACGATCACACCAGTGACGGCGCCACGAAACGCTTCGTCGATGCCATCGCCGCAGGGCAATCGGTAGCCTATGTCTCCGAGGCAGGTACGCCCTTGGTCGCTGATCCGGGGTACGAGCTTGGGCGTGCGGTAATTGCGGCGGGCCTGCCTGTGACGACAGCACCCGGTGCATCCGCTGTGCTGGCGGCTTTGACCGTATCAGGCTTACCAACCGACCGCTTTGCCTTCGTCGGCTTCCTTCCTAGCGCCAAAGTGCAACGCGAAACCGAGATCGCCATGCTGCGCGACACGCCCTTTACGCTCGTATTCTACGAAAGCCCCAAGCGCGTTAGTCACATGTTAAACAGTCTGCGCGATGTTTTAGGCGGCGACCGTCAGGCTGTCGTCTGCCGGGAGTTAACCAAGAAGTTCGAGGAAACCCAACGCGGAACGCTGGATGAATTGTGCGAGGCATTCGACGGGCGGACCGTAAAAGGTGAACTCGTCGTCCTAGTCGGTCGTGAAGGTGCGCAGGACGTAGAGGAATTGGATGTGACAGAGGCCCTACGCGAAGCCATGAAAACCATGCGCGTGAAAGATGCGGCCACGATGGTTGCGGGCGCAATGGGCTTGCCCCGCCGCCAAGTATACCAGATAGCACTTGGCCTCGGAGACGACGAATAGCGGGATCGGTTTCATATCACGCGGGGCTTGCCGCCGAAGACATCGTCGCGCGTGATTATGAACGGCGGGCGCATACCCTCGCCGCGACCCGTTGGCGCGGACAGGGTGGGGAAATCGACCTGATCATGCGCAACGGCCCACAAGTGGTCTTCGTTGAAGTGAAGAAAAGCGCCAGTTTCGCACGCGCTTCCACGCGATTGGGGCGCAAACAAATGGACAGACTCATCGCAGCCTCTACTGAGTTTTTAGCAAACGAACCAAAAGGACAGCTCACTGACGTCCGCTTTGATCTCGCTATGGTGAACGGTCAGGGCCATGTGCAAATCATAGAAAATGCCTTTGGAGAGGCGTGACCCGTTGAACTAGGCCACGGTCTGCGCCATGTATCAAGCTAACACCGCTTTAACCCGAGGTCTGATATGTCGTTGAAAGTTGCCATCCAAATGGACCCTATCGGTCCGATTAATATCAACGCCGACAGCACATTTCGGATCGCCGAAGAGGCGCAAGCACGCGGGCATAGTCTGTATTACTACACGCCAGACAAACTCGCCTACCAAGAGGGCAAAGTCACCGCACGCGGCTGGCCCCTGACAGTTCAACGGGTTCAAGGCAACCACTTCACCTTGGGCGAAGAGCAGGAAGTCGACCTGTCGACTTTCGATGTCGTCTGGCTCCGCCAAGATCCGCCATTCGATATGGGATACATCACCACGACCCATATCCTCGACATGATCCACCCGAAAACGCTGGTCGTGAACGATCCGTTCTGGGTGCGCAATTATCCTGAAAAACTGCTGGTCCTGAAATTCCCTGATCTGACCCCACCAACCATGATCGCCCGCGACCTGCAAACGCTGAAATCCTTCCGCGCCAAACATGGCGATGTTATTCTCAAGCCACTTTACGGCAATGGCGGGGCTGGTGTCTTCAAACTCAACTACGCTGACAGCAACCTTGCGTCCCTGCATGAGCTTTTTATGGGCATCAACCGCGAGCCACTGATCATTCAGAAATTCTTGCCTGACGTCTCCAAAGGCGACAAGCGTATCATCCTTGTTGACGGTGAGCCCGTGGGCGCAATCAACCGCGTGCCAGCCGAGGGCGAGACCCGCTCAAACATGCACGTTGGTGGTCGTCCAGAAAAAGTTGCACTGACCGACCGCGACCGCGAAATCTGCGCCGCGATTGGGCCGCTTTTGCGCGAGAAAGGCCAGGTTTTTGTCGGTATCGACGTGATCGGCAATTGGCTCACCGAGATCAACGTGACCTCACCCACGGGCATTCAAGAGCTAGAGCGTTTCGACGGTACCAACATCGCAGCAAAAATCTGGGAAGCGATCGAGGCACGGCGGGCCTAGTGACCAGCCTGCGGTTGCGTTTGGCAACATGGGGCGCGCGGCATACCGTGCGCCGCCACTTGATGCTTACGCACTCGCCAACAGAAATCGCAAAAGGTTTTGAGCGTTGCGCGAAATGGATGTTTCGCACGCCGCCATATCTCTGCCACTTGACCGAAAAAGTAGCGGGCCTCACCTTTCACTGGATCAACGTTGGTCCTGTACAAAGCTGCAAAATTATTCTGTATTTTCATGGTGGTGCCTATATGTCGGGCAGCGGCGAAACCCATACGGGTATGCTTGCGCGGCTTTCCAAATTGAGCGGCACACGGATCTGCGCCGTCGATTACCGTCTCCTGCAAGAGGCCCCATTTCCCGCAGCATTCGAGGACGCCTTGCAAGCATGGTTCTACCTCATCTCTCTTGGCTACGACCCTGCGGACATTGTCATCGGCGGCGATAGCGCAGGCGGTGGGTTGATGTTGGCTCTATTGGCGCATCTGTCCCAAATCGGCGTTCGGCCCGCCGCCGCCTTTGGCATTTCCCCTTGGACTGATTTGACCCTTTCTGGCGCGTCCCTCACCTCGCCAAAAGAGGCTCTTTTGCCAGCCTCGCGCCTTGGCGAAGCCGTCGATCTTTATCTCGGCGCAGCCCCCCGCACAGATCCTCGCGCCTCACCTCTTTTTGCCACGTTCATTTCGCCGCCACCTGTTTTGATCCAAATTAGCGCGGGCGAGGCCCTCGCCGATGACGGGCGGCGCATGGCAGCGCGGCTCCAAGACGCGGGCGCAGCGGTAACTTTGCAGGAATGGGACACGGCGATGCACGTGTTCCACATTTTTGACGGCTGGGTTCCTGAAGCCCGCAACGCGTTGAAAGATATATCAACTTTCGTTCAAACCTCTTTCGACATCGCCAAGCGGTAGCTGACTGCCTCGGCCACATGGGGCTGGCGTACCTCTGCTTCCCCATCCAAATCCGCAATCGTGCGCGCCACGCGCAACACGCGGTGATACCCCCGTGCCGACAGTCCAAAGCGTTCCGCAACCCGCGTCAACAAAGCGCGTCCCTCGGCATCCGGAGTTGCAAAGTCCTCCAAAACCTTGCCCTCAGCATCGGCATTCACCCGCACATGCGCAATCCCGGCGAAGCGTTTCGATTGCGCTGCTCGCGCCATTTTTACGCGGTCCCGCACAACTTCCGAGCTGTCCCCGTCTTGCGGCAAATCCAGATCGGTAAAGGCCACAGGCGGCACCTCGACCCGTAGGTCAAAGCGGTCCATCAACGGCCCCGAAATTCGCCCCATGTAATCCTCGCCACAGATTGGCGCCCGCGAGCAGGCCCGCGCAGGATCAGTCAAATACCCGCATTTACAAGGGTTCCCAGCGGCCACAAGCATGAATCGACAAGGATATTTCACATGTGCATTGGCGCGGGCGACGACAACCTCGCCCGTTTCAATCGGTTGGCGGAGGGTCTCCAGCACCGTGCGTGGAAACTCGGGAAATTCATCCATGAACAACACGCCATTATGCGCAAGGCTGATTTCTCCCGGTTTCGCGCCGCGCCCGCCACCGACAATAGCGGCCATCGACGCCGTATGATGCGGCTCGCGAAACGGGCGCTCGCGGCTAATTCCACCCTCGTCGAGCAAGCCTGAGACCGAATGGATCATAGATGTTTCCAGCGCCTCCGAGGGCGTCAAAGGCGGCAAAATCCCTGGAATGCGTGCCGCCAACATCGACTTCCCAGATCCGGGCGAGCCAACCAACAACAGATGATGCCGTCCCGCCGCCGCAATCTCGATCGCCCGTTTCGCCCGCTCTTGTCCCTTCACTTCTGACAAATCACGTGCTTGTGCGGCTTGCGTCACCTCTCCGGGTCGCGACGGTGCGATCACGGATTGGCCATTAAAGTGGCGGATCACATCGGCCAAAGTCCGTGCCGCGATCACATTTGCGGTGCCGACCCATGCCGCTTCGGGCCCGCAGGCGTGAGGGCAAAGCAGAGTGCGATCCTCTGATGCAGCCGCCATCGCAGCGGGCAACGCGCCCAGCACCGGCACCAAATTACCGTTCAACGATAGCTCGCCCAAAGCCACGGTTTTCTCCGCGTCCTCGGCGGGAATAATTTCTAACGCGGCAAGTAATGCAATCGCGATCGGCAGATCGAAATGCGAGCCAATCTTTGGTAAGTCAGCAGGCGACAGATTGATCGTGATCCGTTTAGATGGCAATGCAATCGCCATGGAGGAGAGAGCAGAGCGGACACGCTCTCTGGCTTCAGACACTGCCTTGTCAGGCAAGCCCACAATCGAAAACGCCGGAATCCCCGGTGCTACGGCGCATTGCACCTCGACCATCCGCGCTTCGATCCCTTCAAAAGCAACCGTATATGCCAGCGCCGTCATGCCGCCCCCGTTCCAGTTAATGGTTAACGGGTAGCGGCTCTCTGTTTAAGAAAGGTTAACGCCGTCAGAGCAAGGCCACGAATTCCGGCCAAGCCTCTGGGTCCGCCACCGTCTTGTCTCGGCAAAATGCATTGCAAAATCCAAAGACACGAGCATCCAATTCGAGCAAATGCGTGATCTCTTTTCCAGAATAAGGGCAGACGTCATTTTCGGGCGTTCCGCTTGTCACAGCCTTTGCTAAGCGCAGGTTCGGGACAGGCCACGGACCGCGCTCCAGATCCATCGGATACGGGAACGGATCATAGGTCACGGTTTGCCCCATTGCACGCCATTGGCGCAGTGATGTTTCGGCCAAAGTCGTCTCAATATAGGCCTTTGCTGTCGCTCCAACCTTGTGTCCATAAGTGACCAAACGGCAAACAATCGGTGCGTAGAATACATCCGCCAGTGAATATTCGCCAAACAGCCACGGACCGGTATTGCCATGACGCGCGCGCGCCAATTCCCACAAATACTCGATCCGTGCGACGTCCTTTTTGACTGCATCAGAGGGTGCAAACCCAATCCAAACATTATCCATATTGTTTGGGCAATCGCCCCGCAACGCGCCAAATCCGCCATGCATCTCGGCGACCATAGAACGAGCCAGCGCACGTGCCGCTGGATCGCGAGGATAGAGGTTCACATCGGGATGCGCTTCCACCAAAGTCTCTGCCATAGCCAGACTATCGGTCAAAACATGCCCCTGAGGTGTCTGCATGGCTGGAACGGTTTTCGCCGGCGCGAGATGCGCCATGTCTGCAGCCATCGTCCCGCTATAAAGGCCCACCATTGTTGATTTATACGGTAGTCCAAATTTCTCCAGCATCAGCCATCCGCGCATTGACCAGCTGCTAAAAGTACGATCACCGATATAAAGTTGATAGGTCATGTCACGTCGCTCTCTTGGGGTTTGAATGCGAGCACCTTAACCTGTGCCCCCACATCACACCAACGACAATAAATGCGAAAGAACATCACGGATTGTGATTGATTATTTCTGCCCGCCACTCATCTTCAACGACCGTAATTCGAGTTAAGGAAAGGTTCTCAATTCGCTGCGCAAATGCGGCGTAGGGCGTTATTTTTAACGCTCTTTGCACTTGGCTTAGGATCACGCCGTAATGGGCAACCACGATCAAATCATCATGACCCTGCGCAACATAATGATCCATCGCCGCATCAACTCGCACACAAACCCCGTTCCAGCTTTCGCCGTTTGGTGGCGCGATATCTCCGGGGGTCTCGTAGTAGGCGCGGATATGATCAGGTGTCGTCTGTTCCACTTGAGAAAATGTCAGATTTTCCCAGTCGCCAAAATTGATTTCGCGTAATTCGGGATCGTGGGGAAGACGCATATCTGGTGTTAAAATATCACCCGTTTGTACTGCTCGCAGCAAATCAGATGACACCACAGGCGCATCAGGTAATGCCGCGCGCAAACGCGCAATTTGCGCCTTATCAGTAAGGTCAGCAGGCAGATCCGTCCAGCCGATCATGCCCTTTGCATGGGTCGGCCCGTGACGGATCAGCCAGAGCCGCGTCATTGCGGAACTGACCCTTTAAGTCCCAGCGGTAGACCTGCCATGACGGCCACAACTAGCTCTGCTTGTGTCGCTAAGGTCTGGTTCAATTGTCCCTGCGCATTTCGAAATTTTCGCGAAAGCGCGTTGTCAGGCACGATCCCTTGTCCGACCTCATTTGACACGATCACCACAGGGGCAGGGCAGGCTGTTATTGCCTCCAATAGCTTGGCGGTTTCCGCCTCCAAATCATGCTCGCCCAAGATCACATTCGTGAGCCAGAGCGTCGCACAATCGAGCAAAACAACACTATCAAGACTGGCCTGTGCCAATGCTGACGCCACATCAATTGGGGCCTCAATCGTCACCCAATTCTCACCGCGCTGGGCCAGATGAGAAACGACCTTTTGCGCCATCTCGTCATCATAAACCTGCGCCGTCGCCACATAGATTTTTGCTCGCCCACTGCGCGCGCACAAGCCTTCGGCAAATCGCGACTTGCCGCTCGCGGCACCGCCAATAACCAATGAAAGGGCAGGTAATCTATTCATGAGCGCAGAGTGATCCATTCGCGGGGCTGTGACGTAAGAGAAGTAACTAGCACGTTAACATCGGTAAACAAGCCAGAGGAATTTGTCATGGGGATCGCAATAACAGATCAAGGGTTTTCTCGGAAAGCCATGAAAGCAGAAATGCTCGACGCCGAAACGGAATTGTCGCTTGCCTACGCGTGGCGGGACCAGCGCGACGAGCAGGCATTGCACCGACTCATCACCGCTTACATGCGGCTCGCGATCTCGATGGCGTCAAAGTTTCGCCGATACGGCGCGCCCATGAGCGACCTGATCCAAGAAGCGTCCGTTGGCTTGATGAAAGCCGCCGACAAATTCGACCCAGACCGCGGCGTGCGGTTCTCAACCTATGCCGTCTGGTGGATCAAGGCGTCGATCCAAGACTACGTAATGCGTGACTTTTCCCTTGTGCGGACAGGGTCCACGTCCTCGCAAAAGTCGTTGTTTTTCAACATGCGCCGCGTGCAAGCGCGGATAGAACGAGAAGCAGGCGCCCCCCTTGAAACCCACGTTTTGCACGAAATGATCGCCGCTGAGCTTGGCGTTCCAATCCACGACGTTCAAATGATGGACGGGCGGCTGTCAGGGTCCGATTTCTCGCTCGATGCCACACAATCATCCGAGGATGAGGGGCGGTCTTGGGTTGATGCTCTTGAGGACGACAGCCCGCAAGCCGATGAAATCGTGACCAATAGTCACGACAACGCAACCCTGCGCCAATGGCTGACGAGCGCCTTTTCGACGCTTTCAGAGCGTGAGCGTTTTATCGTCCGCGAACGCAAATTGCGCGACGATCCACGTACGCTCGAAAGCCTCGGCGGCGAGCTTGGCCTGAGCAAAGAGCGCGTCCGCCAACTGGAGGCCGCCGCCTTTGGCAAAATGCGCCGTAGCCTTGAATCTGTTGGCCCCGAAGTCATGACTTTTCTGCAATGACGTCTGACATTGTCTTTTCGGTAACTTCTGCCCTAGTGTCGGGGCAAGTTACCGAAAGGCAAAATCATGTTGGCTGACAAGCGTATACTTCTGATTATAGGCGGCGGGATCGCCGCGTTTAAGACGTTGGATTTGATCCGCCGTCTGCGCGAACGTGGTGCGACTGTGACGCCCGTTTTGACAAAATCAGGCGCGGAGTTTGTAACGCCGCTCAGCGTCTCTGCACTTGCTGGAGACAAGATTTATCAAGACCTCTTTGATCTCACGTCCGAGGCCGAAATGGGTCATATCGAGCTCTCACGCGCCGCGGATCTGATCGTCGTGGCCCCCGGAACTGCCGATTTGATGGCGAAAATGGCTGGCGGCTTGGCCAATGATCTCGCCTCAACCCTGCTGCTTGCGACCGACAAACGCGTCCTTGTCGCCCCTTCGATGAACGTGCGGATGTGGGAACATCCTGCAACGCAACGCAATCTCGCGACGCTAAAATCCGACGGCGTTCTCTTTGTCGGGCCGAATGAGGGAGATATGGCTTGCGGCGAATTTGGCTATGGCCGAATGGCCGAACCCCTTGAGATCGTGGACGCAATCGACGCGGCTCTTGCGGATGGGCCACTGAAGGGCAAGCACATCCTTGTCACCTCTGGTCCGACCCACGAACCGATTGACCCCGTCCGCTACATCGCTAATCGTTCCTCAGGTGCGCAAGGCACAGCGATTGCAAAAGCCTTGGCGGCCTTGGGGGCGGATGTAACTTTCGTGACAGGCCCCGCCGATGTGCCACCGCCAAACGGTGTGCGCGTGGTCAAGGTGCAAACCGCTGCCGAAATGCTCGCCGCCGTGATGGAGGCCCCCGCATCTGACGCGGCTATTTTCGCCGCCGCTGTCGCCGATTGGCGCGTTGCCAATGCGGGGCCGTCCAAAATCAAGAAAGACGGCAACGGATTGCCAACTCTCGAATTCGCCGAAAACCCCGATATCCTCGCGACGGTATCCAAGCTCGAAAAAGGTCGCCCCGCTTTGGTCGTGGGCTTCGCTGCAGAAACCGATGACGTCATCGCAAACGCCACTGCAAAACGTTTGCGTAAAGGCTGCGATTGGATCGTTGCTAATGATGTCTCGCCTGCAACTGGGATCATGGGGGGCTCTGAGAATGCTGTTACCTTGATCACAGCGGACGGATCAGAAGACTGGCCGCGCATGCGCAAAGATGCTGTCGCACAGCGCTTGGCACTGAAATTGGCCGAGGCGATGAAATGATCGTGCAACTAGCGTGGGCTGAAGGCGCGGACCGATCCTTGTCTCTGCCGGAATACGAGACGGTGGGGGCCGCAGGGGCCGATCTGCGCGCAAATTTTAGCGACCAAGGCAGCGTCACGCTCGCCCCCCATGCCCGCGCTTTGATCCCGACTGGCCTGCGCATGGCGATTGCGGAAGGCTTTGAGGTGCAGATCAGGCCGCGCTCTGGCCTTGCGCTCAAACACGGTATCACCTTGGTGAATGCACCCGGAACAATCGATAGCGATTACCGTGGGTCCGTGGGCGTGATTTTGATCAATATGGGTGATGCGGATTTTGAGGTGACCCACGGCATGCGTGTCGCGCAAATGGTCGTGGCCCCCGTCGTGCAGGCCGAATTTGTTCTGGTTGAAACGCTCGATGATACGCCGCGCGGCGCGGGCGGTTTCGGGTCCACTGGCATATGATGGTCGTCTTGACGATGGCCGCTGTCCTTTGGGGCATCGGTGCCGCGATGGGGACGCCACGTCGTGCCCGTTGGATCATGATTGGTATTTTGCTGCTGCTCGTGAACCTTGCGCAAATTTTTCTGCCCGAAGGCAATGGATTGCGCGAAGCGACAGGCGGCGATGTGCGACTTTGGCCATTTGTCATGGCGTTGGTCGCGATCGGATTTGGCTATCGATATCTGCTGAACAAGCTGAAACAACGGATAAAAACACCCGAAGTCAAAGTGCCAAAAGCAGGATTTTCCGAGGTCGAACTTGACCGCTACGCCCGCCACATCATGCTGCGCGAGGTGGGGGGGCAGGGGCAAAAGGCACTGAGCAACGCCAAGGTTCTGGTCGTCGGTGCAGGTGGTTTAGGGGCTCCGGCACTGCAATATCTCGCTGCCGCAGGGGTTGGGACGATCGGCGTCATTGATGATGATCTGGTGGAAAATGCCAATCTGCAACGCCAAGTAATCCATGCCAATGATCAAATCGGCGCGCCCAAGGTTGTGTCCGCAGCCGACGCGATGACCGCTCAAAACCCCTATATTACAGTGCGTCCATATCACCGCCGTCTCACCGCGGAGATCGCGACAGACCTCTTCGCGGACTACGATCTGATCCTCGACGGAACCGACAATTTCGAGACCCGTTTCTTGGTCAACGCGACCTGTGTGTCATTGGATAAACCGCTAATCTCCGGGGCGCTCACGCAATGGGAAGGGCAGCTGAGTCTGTTCGACCCAAAGCATGGTGCGCCTTGCTATGCCTGTGTTTTTCCCACAGCCCCTGATCCAGCATTGGTGCCAAGTTGCGCCGAGGCGGGCGTGATTGGTCCATTGCCGGGCGTCGTGGGCGCGATGATGGCACTGGAAGCGATCAAAGAGATTACGGGCGCGGGCGAGGGGTTGCGCGGGCGTTTATTGATTTATGACGCGCTTTACGCGCAAACCCGCGTGATATCGGTGAAGCGGCGGGCCGACTGCACCGTTTGCGGTAACTGACCACTGGCGCGGATGAGTGGGGCGGCTTAAGTTACGATCAAAGGAGACTTTCTCATGACCAATCCGCTCTTGTCCGACTGGGACACACCGTTTGATTTGCCGCCTTTCGCGTTGATTTCAGACGAAGATTTCGCGCCTGCTGTCGATGCCGCATTAGACGAAGCCAAGGCGAATATTGAGGCGATCACGACCAACACAGACGCGGCGACGTTTGCCAATACGATTGAAGCTTTAGAAATGGCCGAAGACAAATTGAGCCGCGTTTTGGGCGCTTTTTATGCGATGGCTGGGGCCGATAGTAACCCTGCGCGTGAGGCTTTGCAGCGCGAGTTTGCGCCGAAGTTGAGTGCTTACGGGTCGTGGATTACGGCGAATAAAGCTCTCTTTGAGCGGGTCGAAACTCTTTGGAAACAACGTGATACGCTTGAACTGTCGGCAGAGCAGGCGCGGGTGCTGATGCTGACACGGCGCGGGTTCGTCCGCTCTGGTGCGCAGTTGGTTGGTGCAGATGCGGATCGGTTACGCGATGTGAAATCGCGGTTGTCAGTTTTGGGCACGGAGTTCACCCAAAACTTGCTCGCGGATGAGCGGGAATGGTTCATGGAATTGGATCAGGACGGGCTTGCGGGTTTACCTGATTTTGTTGTGGCTACCGCACGGTCTGCGGGCAAGGAGAAGGATGCGCGCGGGCCTGTTGTCACGCTTTCGCGCTCGCTAATTGTGCCGTTTTTGCAGTTTTCGGAACGTCGCGATCTGCGCCAAAAAGCTTATGAGGCGTGGGTGGCACGGGGGGCGAATGGCGGTAAGACGGACAATCGCGCTATCGCCGCCGAGATCTTAAAGCTAAGGGCGGAACGGGCCAATCTACTGGGTTATGAGACCTTTGCCGACTACAAGCTTGAGACCGAAATGGCGGGCAATCCCGCGGCGGTGCGTGAGTTATTGATGAAGGTCTGGGAGCCTGCAAAAGCGAGTGCTGAAGCGGATGCCAATGTGCTGAAACGGATGCTGCATGCGGATGGATTTGACGGGCCGTTGGAGGCTTGGGATTGGCGGTTTTATTCTGGCAAGCGCCGCAAGGAATTGCATGATTTGGATGAGGCGGAGTTGAAACCTTACCTGCAACTCGACCGTATGATCGAGGCGGCTTTTGCCTGTTCTACACGCTTGTTCGGGTTAACCTTTGAGGAGATCGAAGCGCCAACCTATCACGCGGACGTAAGGGTCTGGAATGTGACTCGAGATGGCGATCATGTTGCTGTTTTTATTGGAGATTATTTCGCCCGTGGATCAAAGAGATCCGGTGCTTGGTGCTCTGCGATGCGGTCGCAACAGCGGCTTGCGGGCGACATTCGCCCCCATGTTATTAACGTATGTAACTTTGCAAAACCCGAGGAAGGGCAGCCTGCGCTATTGTCTTATGATGACGCGCGGACGTTGTTTCATGAGTTCGGTCATGCGTTGCACCAGATGCTATCTGACGTAACTTACGAAAGCATTAGCGGCACGTCCGTGGCGCGTGATTTTGTGGAGCTTCCGAGCCAGCTTTTTGAGCATTGGTTGGAGGTGCCAGAGGTGCTTGCGGAGTTTGCGACACATGCGAAAACAGGCGCGCCGATGCCCGCCGATCTGTTGACCCGAATGTTGGGTGCTGCAACCTATGATATGGGCTTTTCGACGGTGGAATATGTGGCCTCTGCGCTTGTGGATTTGAGCTTCCATGAGGGGGCGCCGCCTGCTGGTCCAATGCAGAAACAGACCGAAATTCTTGAAGAAATCGGGATGCCGCATGCCATTCGCATGCGCCACGCGACCCCACATTTTGCTCATGTTTTTGCAAGCGACGGCTACTCGTGTGGCTACTACAGCTACATGTGGTCAGAGGTGATGGATGCCGACGCATTTGCCGCTTTTGACGAAGTTGGCGACCCCTTTGATCCAAAGCTGGCCAAGCGTTTGGAAGAGACGATTTTGTCGTCTGGTGGGTCGGTGGATGCGGCTGAACTTTACGTTAAATTCCGTGGCCGTTTGCCGGGCGTTGAGGCTCTTTTGAAGGGGCGCGGATTGGATGCTGCGGGCTAGCACAACCCGTGCACCGGACGTGCACAGCGCGTGCACCGGTTTTACCGATGGTCGTCGGGGTGCTTCTCGACGCCTACGGGGTCTTTGTGGATCAGGACATCGGCACGCGGGTAGGCGTCGGTGATGGCGCGACGGAGGGCGGCACCGATGGCGTGGGCCTCTTCCAAGGTTTGTGCGCCGTCGAGTTCGATATGCATGTTTACAAACACACGGCTCCCCGCGACGCGGGTTTTCAGATCGTGGAAACCGTGCACACCTTCAAAGTTGCGGGCGATGTTCTCGATCCCTTCGATCATGCCCGTGTCGGCCTGTCTGTCCATCAACGCGTCAAAGGCAGCCTTGCCGATGCGCAAGGCGCCAAAGGCGAGCAGGGCGGCCGCGGCAAGTGCCACGATACTGTCGATCTGGCCGATCCCGAATTTGGCGGAGGCCCAGAGGGCGATCAATGCGCCGACATTAGGGATGAGGTCGCCTAAATAGTGCAAGCTATCAGCGGCGACGACGCGGTTGCCCGTCTGTTTGGCGACACGTCGTTGCCAGAGGACCAATGCGACGGTGATGATAATGGAGAACACGATGACGGCCATGCCGCTGGCCTCGCGTTCGGGCAGCGAAACGTTTTCGTCGAGAAGACGCAGAATCGCGGCGACGGCGATGACGGTCGCAGAAATCAGGATGAAGATGGATTGGCCGAGGGCTGCGAGATCTTCGGCGGAAGTATGCCCGAAATTGTGATCGTCGTCGGCGGGTTTGGCCGCATAGGCGATTGCGACGAGACCGCCAAGTGACATCATCAAATCCATCGCGCTATCGGCCAAAGTGGCGGCAATGGCGAGCGATCCCGTCTGCCCGAGCGCCCAGATTTTGGCGATCACAAGCACAAAGGCGACGCTCACGGAGAGTAGCCCTGCGGAGAGGTTCAGACGGGTTTCAGATTGCATGTTCATACCGCTCGTTTAGCAACGTGCTGCTGCTGGGGAAAGCCCTACTCGCGGACTTCGTCAGGTTCCACGCCCCAGAGTGCGGTTTTGAGAGCCCATCCGCGATAGCCACCTGCGGTCAGGCGGCACCAGTCGGTGCTGCATTCGCCAAGGTCGGCGATTACACCTGCCTCCAGCACCGCGTTTTCCGTTGAAGCGGCGTCCGCGCGAGAACGCAAAACCATCATGTTTTCGTCAACGATCACGGTGCGGGAACCGGAAATCATGGTGTAATGCACCCATCCGCCTTGTCCGTCGCGGTCAATCACGCGCCGCCAATGGCCGTATTCTGCGACGACCTGCAACGGCATATTGCGGCGTTTGAAAACCCAGTCGATCCGGTGCGTCAGAGAAGGGCCGCGACGCACGTTGGCCTCGGATGCCTTGAGTGACACATAGCGCGGGATCGGCAGGTTGGTTTCAGGCCCGAGGGTGACGCCCGTAACTTCCACTGCGACGTCGACGGTTTCTTGTGCATTTGCGGTGCCTGCGCAAAGCAGAGCCACGCAGAGAATCTTTGCCCATGAAAACATCGCCTGTGACCTTTATTTCTACTCAAATGGCGCAGGGTTCTTGTGCCTTGCGTCCGTATCTTGCAACCTGACATTAGCTGAGTGATTTGGGAAGCAAGGGAGTGCGGATCATGCCAGGTAAACGCTTAAGTGTTGTTGTGACGCGACGGTTACCCGATGTTGTTGAGACCAGATTGTGCGAATTGTTCAATGTGACGCTCCGCGATGATGACAAACCAATGAGCCGAGAGGACTTGGCCGAGGCGATGAAGACCGCCGATGTGTTGGTGTCCACGATCACCGATCACATTGATGCGGCATTGCTGGCGGGGGCGGGCGAAAACCTGCGCTTGATTGCGCAATATGGTGCGGGCGTCGATAATATTGACGTGGCGACGGCCCGACAGCGCGGGATTCAGGTCTCGAACACTCCGGGCGTGACGACGGATGATACGGCCGATATGGCGCTGGCGCTGATGCTTGCTGTGACCCGCCGCATTCCTGAGGGGCTAAAGGTCATGCAGGATGGGACTTGGGAAGGTTGGAGCCCGACCGCAATGTTGGGTGGCCGTATTGGCGGGCGTCGTTTGGGGATTTTGGGCATGGGCCGTATCGGTCAGGCCGTTGCCCGCCGTGCCCGCGCGTTTGGGATGCAAATTCATTATCATAACCGCAAACGCCTGCGCCTCGAGCAGGAAGAGGCGCTAGACGCGACGTATTGGGAGAGCTTGGATCAGATGGTCGCGCGGATGGATGTCGTGTCGATCTCTTGCCCGCACACACCCTCGACGTTCCATTTGATGAATGCCCGCAGGCTCAAACTGATGAAACCTGATGCGGTGCTGGTCAATGTGTCACGTGGCGAAGTTGTGGATGAGAATGCCCTGACGCGGATGTTGCGTGCAGGCGAATTGGCTGGGGCTGGTTTGGACGTGTTCGAGAACGCCCATGACATCAACCCACGGCTCAAGGATCTGCCAAATGTGGTGCTTCTCCCGCATATGGGATCGGCCACGATTGAGGGACGTGTTGAGATGGGTGAGAAGGTGATCATCAACATCAAGACCTTTGCGGACGGGCATCGCCCACCTGATCTTGTTGTGCCATCGATGTTGTAGTGTATCGGTCGGGCCGTGAGGCCCGATCATGTCGTCTCGCTGTTTTCAGTCGCAAAAGCTTAGCTCTCGTCCTCAAGGGCGAGAATATAGTTTGATGCGGAAAAACGAAGCATGTCATTATCGGCACGCCCGGTAATGTTTGCGTCTTGGGCATCCATACAGGCCCCCAAGACCGCCATTGCGATAAACGCAAGCACGGTTCTGCTAGTCATTTTATTACTCCTCAACGGTCCACTTCTAACGAGTGGTAAGCCACATCTAGCACGAGTCGGGCTGTTTTGCGAGGGGGAGAATGAAATTTCACTTCCCCATCAAGGAGTTCGCGCCAGAATCCATATGTAGATGCCTCCGGCGGGAGTGTATCTAGACATAGAAAGCCGTTGTGGATTTAGCGATACACTTCGTCTTCTGTGGGGAAGGCGCGGGCCTTAACTTCTTCGGCATATCGCTTCACGCTGTCTTCAATCATGGGACCGAGTTGGCCGTAGACCTTGACGAATTTTGGTGTCCACGGGTTCATGCCAAGCATGTCTTCGAGCACGAGGATTTGCCCGTCGCAATCGGCAGATGCACCAATGCCAATGGTGGGGATCGCGATCTCTTTGGTGATCTTGGAGGCGAGCGGTTCGACCATGCCCTCAAGCACGACAGCGAAGGCTCCCGCGTCTGTCACGGCGTGGGCGTCGGCGATATGGGCGGCCCATGTATCCTCATTGCGGCCTTGGGTTTTGAACCCGCCCATGACGTGAGACGACTGTGGCGTCAGACCAATATGAGCCATCACGGGGATGCCGCGCTCGACGAGGAACTTGATGGTCTCTGCCATACGTGCGCCGCCCTCAAGTTTGACAGCGCCGCAGCCGGTTTCTTTCATGATCTTGGCTGCGTTGCGGAAGGCCATGTTGGGCGATTCCTCATAGGTGCCAAAGGGCATATCAACCACGATCAGCGCCTTTTTGGTGCCGCGCACCACTGCCTTGCCATGCATGATCATCAAATCAAGCGGCACGCCGACGGTGCTATCCATGCCATGCATGACCATGCCAAGGCTGTCGCCGACAAGGATGAAATCGGCATATTTATCAACGATTGCAGCAGTATGCGCGTGATAGGATGTAAGCGAGACAATCGGCTCGCCGCCCTTACGGTTTGCGATTTGCGGGACTGTGTTGCGGCGTATGTTCTCGGGTTGGGCGCTCATAGGGCGACCTCCTTTTGGTCAATCAACAGGACTTCGCCGAATTGTACCGACAGCATGATCCCTACGGGGCCATTTGGTTTGCCAGTCACGGGGGCGAAAGTGGTTGGGTCCACGATATCGACTGCCATGAGCGTGGCAAGGGGTTCCGTGGCGATTGTGGCGGCAATTGCCTCTGCGGCGGTTTCGGCGGTTTCGCCAAGTTGCAAGAGGGCCTCGGCGGCAGCGAGGCTGGTGATCAGGATCGTGGCGGCTGCGCGGTCGGCGGGTGTCAGGCGCACATTGCGCGACGACATGGCCAGCCCGTCGGCCTCGCGCACGGTTGGCACACCGTGGATTTCGATAGGTGCGTGCAGGTCGCGGACCATGCGGCGGATCACGGCGAGTTGCTGGTAATCTTTCTCGCCAAAATAGGCGGCATCTGCGCGGGTGATGTTGAAAAGCTTGGTCACGACGGTCGCCACGCCGCGATAATGACCGGGGCGGACGACGCCGTGGAATATGTTGGCGAGGTTTGTGGTCTCGACGATGGTTTCGTCGTTCTCGGGATACATCTCGTCAACGCTGGGCAGGAAAACAGCCGCGACGCCTGCTGCCTCAAGCATGGCAAGATCCGCCTCTTCGGTGCGCGGGTAGGTTTCTAGATCCTTGGGGTTGCCGAATTGCGTCGGGTTCACAAAGATCGTGGCGATGACCGATGGATGGGCGTCCGACGCGGCCTGAACCAAGGCCATGTGCCCCGCGTGCAAGGCCCCCATCGTGGTGACGAGACCGACAGTGCCAGTTCGGCGCAGACCATCAACTGTGTCGCGAATTTCGGCAATCGTGCGACAAATTTTCATGCGAAACCCCTTTTAATGCCCTGTAAACGTTCAATACGCGCTGACGCCAATCGCATCAAGTGCCACATTCTTAACGCAACAATTCCCCAACAGCGCCTGTATTGTTTCGCAACCTAGGGCAGTATCCATTTGAGAGATCAACCATGAATAAGTTTATTTTCCCCATTCTATTTAGCGGCATCCTGTTGGTTGCCATTTTTGCGCTGATGCTATTCCAGCAGATGAACAAAGGAACAGAAACCGCCGAGGGCGGAAAAGACAAAGATAAAGGGGGAGAAATTGAATATGCCGCCGGTGGCAACGACGCGGCAGGCGGAATGGCGCTTGCGCTGCGAATGATGTTCGAAGACTTGACTGGCAGCACGACAGTGGCGCCGAAAGTCGATGTCTCCGGCTTTGTGCCCGTCGCGCCCGCGGGATGGTTAGAGACCCCTTACAAAAACGAAGACGGTCAAGCGATCACCGAGACGATCCTGTCGCGCGGCCCGATTGTGAAAAGCTCTACAAATACAATGCTGATGCGGTTTGACGCTTTGGCACAGGGCAAAGGTAACGGCTGGGCGCGGACCTATAAGCACGGCGATCAAATGGTTTCGCTGATCCTTTATGTGCCTGAACAGTTTAACTCGCGCACCGTGCGCGGCGGCATTATGGCGGCGATTTCGGAAAATATGCGAGGCTTCGACGACTTTGGCAAATCTCGCGAGATTTTTGCGCTGCATCACGGTGTGCCGATCAAAGAAGAGGCTGGCTATGTTAGCAGTTCTTCGTCACAAGATGATGTGCCAATCGATTACCGCGTTTTTAACGGTGATGTTGGGGGCATGTTCAAGTTTCAGGTTTTGACAAATAGCAGTGACGCGGCGGTTGCCAATGTACTGCGTGGGCTGCCAGTTGGCGAAATGATTGCATTGTTGCCAGAGCCAGAGCCGCATCTTTTGATTAGCGCAGAATTCCAGACCCGTGATGCAGAGCCGAGCACAGACGTGCCCGCATCCCCATCCATCGCCCGCCGCGCCTATTTGATGAGTAAAACGCGGTTGGATTTTTCTTCAAAGGAAAATGGATTCCTGAACGACCTGACCAGGCGTAATATCATGAAGTGGGAAGATGCATTTGAAGACTATGGCACTGCCGTCGCGATTTCACCTGAAATCAAAGGGTTGCTTGGACCAATGCCAGCGCTGACCAATTCGCAAATGGTTGAATATACCGCACGGGCCTATCGTCAATCTGGCCGCGATTGGACCCCGGTTGAAGATTCAATCCTAAACCAGATGGAGCGCCGCAGCGCGACAAAATATAGCGATATCGAACGCTATCTCGATAATGGCGAGGTGATCTCAGAAGATGTCATCGCGCTGATCAAGCTTCTGCCGCAGACCTATGATGCAGCGGAAGCAAGCAACCAAACCGATCTTGTGGAATCGCCCGTGACTGCCAAAGATTTGGTTATCCGTCGTGGCACCAAAATCGGTCAAGGCGAGAATACCTTTGGTAATTGCAGTATCGAACTGGGTGTGCGTCGCTGCGTGGTCGCTGCGTGGTCGCTGCGTGGTCG
>Ga0181561_10000065_pt1 | contig 73657 bp, 85 predicted proteins | sample 011ome_19_FD_133760 | JGI IMG/M metagenome (GOLD analysis project Ga0181561, IMG submission 133760) | Coastal salt marsh microbial communities from the Groves Creek Marsh, Skidaway Island, Georgia - 011510BT metaG (megahit assembly) | ecosystem: Environmental > Aquatic > Marine > Intertidal... | reverse complement strand
TTGGACGATGATCAGGAATACGAGGATGATGACGAGTCCTCGCGCAAGGGTGTTGACGACGAATACGACGATGATTTGGACGATGATCAGGAATACGAGGATGATGACGAGTCCTCGCGCAAGAAAGCTCTGATATTCGCGGCGATTGGCGGCTTGGTCGTGATCACCAGCGTCTTGGGCGGTGTGGGTTGGTTTATGTTCTCATCGCCGGACGAATCCGTGATTGCCGCAAGTGATGACCCAGGACGCGTTGAATTGGCGATGCCAGCACCACCTGGCAGTCTGAATTCTTCATTGGGTGGTGATACAGGTGGTGTCGCGAGCGGGGCAGCCTCGGCAAGCCAGTCAGAGGGGCTCGCACCTGCAACAGGTGCTGAAAACGAAACTCCTGCACAAGTCGCTGCAGATCAGCCGTCAGCAGCTGAACCAATGGTGGACCCAGCCGCAGCAGATGCGACCGCACCCGCAGGTGGGCTTAATTCTTTGAATAGTTTGAATACCAATCAATCTGCCGGTGGTGGGGTGATTGTGGCTTCTGTATCGAATGCCGCGTTGGCGCGTTTACCGGATCACCCAAGCGCTGGAGATCGAAGTCAGGCATTATCACCTGCGCCTGTGGCTGCACTGATTGAAGATAAAAAGGATATCGGGCAGCTTCCCGTTATTGCCTCGAACGGTGCGCAACCTTGGCAAGTGTATGCGCGTCCCGTTGATCCGGGAATCACGGCCCCCCGTATCGCAATTATGTTTGAGGGGATTGGCCTCAGCCGCCAGGCGTCGTTGGGTGTCATTAATAAGTTGCCGCCTGAAATCAGCTTCGTGCTCAGTCCTTACGGTCGAAACTTGAATGATTGGGTGTTCAGATCGCGGCTTGCAGGGCATGAGCTTTTTATGTCTCTGCCCATGGAAAGTGAAGACTTCCCCGTTGAAGATGCAGGGCCACTTGCACTTGATACGCGTATCCAATGGGCAGAAAACCAGCGCCGGATGGAAACCGTGATGGCAAGCGCACAAGGCTATGTGGGGCTGGTCACGATGATGGGTTCACGTTTCATGAAGGCTGATGGTCAGGTCCGCCGGGTACTTGAAGACATCAAAGCGCGCGGTCTTATGTTTGTCGTTGGCGGAAACCGACGCAGGAATGAAATGTTTCCAATAGCAACTGAGTTGAACCTGCCGCGTGTGGAGAGCGAGAAGTACATTGATGACGAACCAAGAATTCAACAAATCAGAGAGAGCCTTGATCGATTAGAAAGCCTCGCCAAAGAACGAGGTGCTGTTTTAGCAATGGCGAGGCCGTATCCGGTCACCATCAAAAGTGTACTGGATTGGATCGCAACATTGCCGGACAAGGGAATCGTTCTTGTACCCGTATCTTCTGTCGCGACGTTGTCGCCAACCCAAGGTGGCTAGGAATTCAATCAAACTTGAGATGTACCAATAAGTATGAAGTCCAATGTACCTTTGAAGCCGCCAAGCGGGTATAGACCATGCGTCGGTGTCGCGCTGTTCAATGCGGATGGGCTTGTTTTCATGGGTTGTCGCAGCGACCAGTCGGAAAATAATCCTTATCGCTGGCAACTACCACAAGGTGGAATCGACAAGGGCGAAGACCCAGAAGCTGCCGCCCGCAGAGAATTATTCGAAGAGACTGGTATTCAATCAGTCAAATTAATTGGATCCATGGAATCTTGGGTGACATACGATTTCCCAGAGGGCGTCTTGGGAAAGCGCTTCAAGAAGTACCGGGGACAGGCCCAATTATGGTACGCGTATAAGTTCGTTGGAGACGATTCCGAGATTGATTTATTGCAGTCTGACCCACCCGAGTTTCAGCAATGGGACTGGAAGCCGATTAAATGCATTCCAGAGATGATTGTCCCCTTTAAACGCCATGTCTACGAGGCTATTGTTTGCGCATTCGGGCCGCTGGGGAGTGGGCTCCGATAAGGGGACGATTTTTTTATGGAAATGTATTTTCAACTGGCGGGCGGTTTGGTGATTTTGCTAGTCGCCGCCGAAGCAATGGTCCGAGGGGCAGTCATTCTCGCCGATAAAATGGGCGTCTCGCCGATGGTGATCGGTATGACAGTCGTCGCATTCGGCACCTCCGCGCCAGAACTGGTGGTTAGCTTGCAGGCATCGCTGCAAGGATCTCCTGGTTTAGCCATTGGAAACATTGTCGGATCCAACATTGCCAATGTCTGGTTGATTTTAGGTGCGGCGTGTTTGGTCATGCCGATTTTGGCAAAACCTGATGCATTGATGCGTGATGTCGCGATCCTGTTTGGTGGCACGATTATCTTCGCGATCATGTGCCTATTTGGCGAGGTCAATCGGGTTTCCGGTGTGATCCTCCTGGTGATTTTTGCGGCGTTTATTTTTACGTCGTATTTCCGTGGTCAGGATGATCCAGATGTTCTTGAGGAACATGCAGAAGAATTGGCCGAACTAGAAAAAGGTGTGCCCAAAAACGTTCCTGTCGCCTTCGCTCTCACAGTTGGTGGTATCGTGGGGCTTGCATTTGGTGCAGACCTGCTTGTTACGGGTGGGTCGGAAATTGCCCGCTCATTCGGGGTTTCAGAAGAGGTCATTGGTCTAACCTTGCTGGCATTTGGTACATCGTTGCCCGAGTTGGCGGCATCAGTGGTAGCGGCTTATCGGGGGCATCCCGATGTTGCGATTGGTAATGTGGTGGGATCGAACGTCTTTAATATGATGTTGGTCGGGGGACTTGTCGCCGTGGTGACGGGTCTTCAAGTGCCGGATCAAGTCGTTAACTTCGATATTTGGGTCATGTTGATTGCCACTGTGATGCTGTTGCCAGTGTTATTTGGAAAAATGAAACTCAATCGTGGTTTAGCTGCGCTCTTCTTCCTCTTGTACATCGGATATATTGGTGCCCAAGCCTACGGTGTTGAGCGTTTGATGCAGTCGATCTAAAGCAGACTTATGACGCGTATTGCCCTTGTAACTGGTGGTGCTAAGCGGATAGGTCGATCAATCGTTGATCAGTTGGCTTTGGACGGTTGGGACATCGCTGTTCATCATCATTCATCCACGGACGAGGCAGAAGAGGTCGTGCAATCCGTGCGCTCTCATGGTGGCAACGCGGTTGCCGTCGCAGCAGATCTGGAGAACCTGGCAGCGGTACGTGGCATTGTGAAGCAAGCGACTGATGTGTTGGGTCCTTTGACAGCCATCGTGAATAACGCATCTGTATTTTTGGGAGACGAGGTGACGACCGAGGATTTTTCGGTTTGGGATCAACATATGAATGTGCATGTAAAAGCGCCCTATGTTCTGACCCAAGAGCTATTAAAGCAGCTGCCCGATGAAGAAACGGGCTGCGTCGTAAACGTGATTGATCAACGCGTTCTCAATCCGTCTAAGCATTTCCCCAGTTACACGATCAGCAAAATGGCATTGTGGGATCAAACGCAGGTGCTGGCCCGTGCATTGGCCCCATCCGTTCGTGTGAACGCGGTCGGGCCTGGACCGGTACTGCCGAGCCCGCGTCAAAGCCAAAAAGATTTCGATATTCAGGCTGGGCAGACGCCTCTGGGGAAAGCCGTCGACCCGTCCGAGATTGCGAGCGCTGTCAGCTTTCTGCTTGACGCGCCGTCAGTCACAGGTCAGATGATTGCTGTGGATTCCGGTCAATTTATGAATTGGGCATACGAGACCGAAGAGACCGCGCCGCGCGAGTAGGGGGCTGCCGCGCCTAACACGACAACCGGGGAAATCAATATGAGTTCAGACGCTCGCGAGATTATTGAGCCGTTAAAAATCGCAGATGCGCGTTCGCGGGTAAGGCATGTGTTCGTTCGTGATCTGGTGCTTATGGCGTTGATTGGCATCCACGACTTTGAGCAAGATGACCCGCAGCGTCTGCGCGTCAATTTGGATTTGGCTGTCCGCGAAGGCGAGGGTGGCCTTGATGATCACATCAACAGCGTTGTCTGCTATGAGTCATTGGTTAATGGTGTCCAAGAAATCATCAATACCGGCCACGTCGGATTGGTGGAGACGATGGCGGAAACCATTGCTGAAATGTGCCTTAAAGATCAGCGGGTGCGGTCTGTGCGCGTTCGTGTAGAAAAACTCGATATAATTGAAGCAGCAGGCAGTGTTGGCGTCGAAATTGAGCGATTTAATAACGAAGTATAAATCGTTAATACATGCTAGGTATTTATACGTATATTTCGCTGCGACTTAATTGACGGTCGTTTCTTTTGCACATCTCTGTTTTTGTTGTGGGAATGTGGCACACAGATTTCATTTTCTTGACTCCTTCGCCATGTGTTGTTCAAAATTGAATAAAATCAATAACTTAGAATGTTGCATAAATATTAAACAAAGTGCTTAAGGCCTTTGAATCGTAATGCTTTTTTCATCCATCACAGTTTTTTCAACAAGGTTATCCACAGGTTTCGTGGATAGCGTTATGGTTAATATCTGAGTTCATGACAACTTGGTTATCGTGAAATAACACATGTCTGGTAAATTATTGAATTCATGAGTGAATCACCACCAATAGAAGAAGTGAAAGAGGCTTCATCGGAGCCACAAGCGCCCAAAGGCGCGGAAGTTATTCGTGCGCGCCTTAACTCATTGCCGACCAGTCCTGGTGTCTATCGCATGCTAAACGATGCAGGTGATGTGCTGTATGTCGGCAAGGCGAAGAACATCCGCAAGCGCGTCACCAGCTACACGCATCCCGAACGTCAATCTATTCGGATCGCGCGAATGATCGCGCAGACCGTTGATCTTGAAATTGTTCGAACAGAGACAGAAGCCGAAGCGCTGTTGATGGAGTCGGACCTGATCAAGCGCTACTCGCCACGCTACAATATTCTGCTGCGAGATGACAAAACGTTCCCCTACATCCTGGTGACAGGAGATCACGACTATCCGCAGATCGTAAAATACCGCGGGTCCCGGTCTCGTAAGGGTGAGTACTTCGGACCCTTTGCCTCGGTTTGGGCAGTCAATGACACGCTCGGTCTTTTGCAGCGTGCGTTTTTGCTTAGAACCTGCTCCGACAACGTGTTCGCCAATCGCACGCGTCCTTGTCTGTTGTATCAAATCAAACGATGTAGTGGGCCATGTGTGGATCGCATCAGCAAAGATGAATATGCAAAACTGGTCGCGGAGGCGCGATCTTTCCTAACCGGCGACAACCAAGGCATTCAAGAAGAACTCGCGACCCGGATGCAGAAGGCCTCTGATGCGCTAGAGTTTGAGTTGGCAGGCCAGTTTCGCGATCGCATCCGCGCATTAACCCGTGTGCAGTCCCGTCATGAGGCTGTCGCTGCGGGTGTTGAGGATGCGGATGTCATCGCGGTGCATCAAGATGGGGGCACCACCTGTGCCGAGATTTTCTTCTTTCGCGGTGGGCGCAGTTACGGCAACCGCGCCTACTTTCCATCCCACGCCAAGGATGATGGCCCCGCCGAGGTCTTGGAGGCATTTTTGGGGCAGTTTTATTCAAAGACCAAACCAGCCAAGCTGATTCTGGCGTCCCATGAGGTCCCCAATCACCAGCTGATTGAAGAGGCCTTGAGTGTGCGTGCCGGACGACGTGTCGAATTGCGCCGACCCACCCGGGGAGAAAAGAAACGGGTCGTCGATAATGCGATGACCAATGCGCGAGATGCGTTGGCCAGGCGTATGTCAGAAAGTGCCTCACAACGTCGATTGCTTGATGGGCTTGCGAGTGTACTCAGATTGGATGGCGCACCGGAGCGCGTCGAAGTTTACGATAACTCTCATGTGTCCGGGACCAACGCAGTGGGCGCGATGATCGTCGTCGGTCCCGAAGGCTTTATGAAGAATGCGTATCGTAAGTATAATATTCGGCGCGCCGGGTCTGGTGAGGCGTCCGCCGGTGATGATTACGACATGATGCGCGAAGTCTTAGAGCGCAGATTTTCACGGGCTCAAAAGGAGGATCCAGACAAAACCAAGGGTATGTGGCCTGATCTGGTGCTGGTCGATGGTGGAAAGGGGCAATTGTCCTCGGCCCTTAGCGTGTTTGAAGAACTGGGGATCGAAAATGTTCCTGTGGCGGCCATTGCTAAAGGGCCAGACCGTGATGCGGGGAGAGAGAAGATTTTCCTGCCAGAAAAAACAGAGCCCATTCAACTGGGGTTCAAGGACCCCGTACTTTACTTCTTACAACGCATTCGGGATGAAGCGCATCGGTTTGCCATCGGCACCCATCGTGCGAAGCGCGGAAAACAAATTCAGAAATCGATTATTGATGAAATTCCAGGTATTGGCGCAAAACGTAAAAAAGCTTTGTTACATCATTTTGGTGCAGCGAAAGCGATATCGACGGCCGGGGTAAAGGACTTGGCGCAAGTCGATGGCATAAGCGTTGCGATGGCCAAGAAAATATACGAATGGTTCCATTCTGAGGCATAAGGGCGAGAATGAATGCTCTACATGGTTATTGAGACCTTTGATGTTGGTATAAAGGCTGTTTACACCCGTTTCCAAGACAAGGGACGCATGTTGCCCGATGGACTGAACTACATTGATAGTTGGGTCAGCGAAGATTTACATAAGTGTTTTCAGATCATGTCTTGTGACGATCCGACCTTGATTGATACCTGGATCATAAATTGGAGCGACATCGTCACATTCGAAGTTGTTCCTATTATGACTAGCGAGGCGGCGATTACTCGGGTCTGTGTTTCATCATCAGATGGAACCTGTTAGAACAAGATGAACTCGTGGTTTGTCTCCTCCTCATTAGGAGGATTGTGCTGGATTATCTAATTTCATGCTGACCAAAATTCCCAATATTTTGACCCTGGGGCGAATCGTCGCTATTCCGGTCTTGGTCCTATCGTTGGTGTTTTTGGACTCCCCATTGGCAAATTGGGTGGCATTCGCATTTTACACTGCTGCCTGCGTGACGGATTTTTTCGACGGGTATTTGGCGCGTATCCTTGATCAGCAATCAGCATTTGGCCGCTTCCTGGATCCCATCGCAGATAAGCTATTGGTAGCATCGGTTCTTTTGGTTTTGATGGGTGTTGATCATATTGGCGGATTGACGGTCTTGCCCGCTGCGGTGATCCTATGCCGTGAGATATTGGTTTCAGGCCTTAGAGAATTCTTAGCTGAGGTTCGAGTTTCTGTACCGGTCACTCGATTGGCGAAATGGAAAACGACTATTCAGATGCTGGCCCTTGGCTTTTTGATAGTTGGTCCGGTCGGCCCTGATTTTGGTCCAGTTTCGACAATTGAAATCGGGATTTATGGATTGTGGGGCGCGGCATTGTTGACCTTGATCACTGGCGCCGACTATTTCATCGCGGGTATGCGCCATATCGCGCGCGTCGACGAAGCCGCAGATGCCGCAAAAGCCAATCCACCGCCAAAGTAAGCAGATTTTGGTCGCAGACATATAACGCCACATTGCGCCTTCTAAACCTTGATTTTTTGCCTTTGCGAACCGATATCTCCGAGATGGCGCTGTAGGTTATGTGGCCAAAGACGAGGGATGATTGGTGACGAAAATTTTTGGTTTCGCGGGATGGAGTGGCAGCGGCAAAACCACTTTGGTCAAGGCGGTAATTCCGGCGTTGATTGAGCGTGGTCTGACGGTTTCCACCATCAAGCATACGCATCACAATTTTGATATCGATAAACCTGGGAAAGACTCGTATGAGCATCGCATGGCAGGTGCGCACGAGGTGGTGATTACGGGCGCAAGCCGTTGGGCTTTGCTGCACGAGAACCGGGGCGAAGAAGAGCCTGATATTGATTTTCTTCTGGGCCGCATGGCTGACGTTGATCTTGTCCTCATCGAGGGGTTCAAATCCTACCCGCATCCCAAGTTAGAGGTCTATCGCCCCGAAGTTGGCAAGCCGATTTTAAGCACAGATGATCCGTCGATCATCGCGATTGCGACCAACACTGAAATCGACACGAATATTCCCAAGCTGCCGATTGACGACATCGATGCGATATCTGATTTCGTCATGAGCTATTGCGGGTTTATCTCGGAACGACGCAATGGCACAGCTTAAAGACGATTGTTTTGCGTTTGGTGATGCGCTGACACCATTTGATGATGCAATTGCAGATTTAAGTGGGCGATTGGACACGGTCGTCGATGTCGAGCGTGTGCCAATCAAAGAGGCGGTTGGTCGCGTGTTAGCCGAGTATATCATTTCAGATCGCAATGTGCCGCCGCACGACAACAGTGCGGTAGATGGATATGCCGTATTTTTCGATGACTTAAATGCTGACGAGGAGACCAGATTACCGGTCACAGGGCGGGTCGCTGCGGGGCACCCGCTCGGCCGTGATGCGATCCACGGCGAGGCGGTGCGCATCTTTACTGGCGCACCGATGCCCGATGGCATGGACACCGTTTTCATGGAAGAAGATACGGTTCTGCAAGGCGATATGGTCGCGTTACCGGTTGGCTTGAAGCATGGTTCAAATCGACGCTTTGCCGGGGAGGATGTAAAACAGGGCGACACCATTGTCCGTGCGGGCAAACGTCTTCGCCCGCAAGAAGTTGGTTTGGCGGCTTCGGTTGGGCGAGACACCGTTCAAGTGTTCAAAAAATTACGCGTGGCGGTGTTCTCAACAGGTGACGAGGTTCGCGATCCAGGTGGTGACGCGCCAGCGGGATGTATCTACGATGCTAATCGATATGCGGTCATGAGCCTGTTGTCCGGGATGGGATGTGCTGTCACTGATCTCGGCATATTACCGGATAACAAAGACGCCATTGTCTCGGCTTTGGGTAGTGCAAAGAATGATCATGATGTGCTGATGACGTCGGGTGGCGTATCGGCAGGTGAAGAAGATCATGTGAAATCTGCTGTTGAAGTCTTGGGTAGCATTCATTTCTGGCGCTTGGCGATAAAACCCGGGCGGCCCATCGCGCTGGGTCAATTAGATCATGCGAGTTTCGTTGGTTTGCCCGGAAACCCGGTGGCAGCGATGGTCACTTTTTTGATGATCGCGCAGCCTGTATTGCGCCGACTGGGTGGAGAGCTTGCATATCAACCCGGTCGCTTCCCTGTCGTTGCAGATTTCGATTATAAGAAAAAACCCGGACGCCGAGAGTGGGTCCGCGTGCGTATTGAAACGACCGACGATGGCCATGTTAAAGCGTTAAAACATCATTCTAGCGGGGCTGGTATTTTGACGTCGATGGTTGATGCCGACGGTTTGGTCGAAATGCCCGAAGACGTCGTCCGCCTAGAAGCAGGAGAGATTGTGACCTACATTCCTTTCAACGGTTTGATCGCAGGATAATATGATTAATTTGTTATATTTCGCTTGGGTACGAGAGCGCGTGGGCATTGCGAACGAAGAAATCGCCATGCCAAGTGACGTGTCGACGGTTGCAGATTTGGTTGCTTGGCAACGTGATCGTGGCGAGGGTTATGCCGAAGCTTTTGCTGATGGCGATGTGGTTCGTGTCGCGGTCAATCAAGAACACGTCGAGATGGGCCATCCCATTCAGAATGGAGATGAAATCGCATTCTTCCCACCTGTGACGGGGGGCTAACATGATTCGTGTCCAAGCCGAAGACTTTGATGTCGGTCAAGAAATTAAGAATATGAGCGATGGCAATCATGCCATTGGCGGGCTGTGTTCGTTTGTTGGCTTGGTAAGAGAAATGGCGGGTTCTGCCGATATCGGCGCAATGACGCTCGAGCATTATCCCGGAATGACTGACAAGGCGCTGGAGAAAATCGAAGCCGAAGCCAATGAACGCTGGCCCTTGGAATCCAGCTTGATCATTCATCGCTATGGGCGGTTAGAGCCGGGTGATCAGATTGTTCTGGTCGCCGCCGCATCGCCCCATCGTCAAGCGTCGTTCGAAGCATGCCATTTCCTAATAGACTTTCTGAAAACAAAAGCACCCTTTTGGAAGCTTGAGGATACATCTGAAGGCCCAAAATGGGTAGATGCGCGAAGCAGCGATGATGCCGCCGCTGCCCGTTGGATAAAGGCCTGACAGGATGGAAAAATCTGATGGCGGAAGATAAAAAAAACAAGGCGCCGACTTCAGAGAATAACAATATCTCTCTAAAAGCATACGAGAACTTTGAATTTATGCACGGTCGAGAAGGTCGCCCGCTAAGACTTCTGGCAGAGTATTTAGAACCAGAAGCACGCTTCGAAGAGTTTAATATCGCTGATACAATCGTGTTTTTCGGGTCAGCTCGGATCAAAAGCCATGCAGATGCTGAGGCGCTACTTGCAAAGGCCAAACTCAATGATGGCGATTTGGCAAAAGCTGAACGCGATTTAGAGATGTCCAAATATTATGAGGCAGCAAGGGCTTTGGCATTCCGTTTGACTGAGTGGTCGAAAACCCTTGAGGGATCAAAACGGAGGTTCGTTATCTGTACTGGCGGTGGCCCGGGGATCATGGAAGCGGCTAACCGGGGTGCGTCGGAAGCCGCGGGCATTAACATAGGGCTCAATATTTCACTTCCATTCGAGCAACATCAAAATCCCTACATCACCAGAAAGCTCAATCTCGAGTTTCACTACTTCTTTGTGCGAAAATTTTGGTTCACCTACCTTGCAAAAGCGATGATCGTTTTCCCGGGTGGCTTTGGCACAATGGATGAGTTTTTTGAAAATCTCACCTTAGTGCAGACCCAGAAACTCAGAAAACCTGTGCCGATGGTTTTGTTTGGATCAAGTTTTTGAGACAAAACCTTCAATCTGGACGCGATGGTTGATGCAGGGACGATTTCACCCGGTGATCGCTCATTGTTTTTGAAAACGGACTGCATTGATGAAGCATTCGACTATACGACATCGGAGTTGTTGCGAAACGCCATCGATGCACCCGGCGGTATGCTTTAACACTTTATAGATCACGAGAACCATTAGCTTTGCTAATCCGCGTCGGGATTTGGACAATGCGGATAGGCCTCGCTATGGTGCTTAGATCAACAGGGGCGGTACCCGCAGGAATAAAGTGGGACCGCGGAAAAAGGGCTCATCTAAGAGACTCTCACACAGGGAGACGTATTACGTCATGTCGAGTAAGAAAATGGATCACGAAATTAAGGGCCGCGTCCATCCACTGGTGCCCGAAGTTCACTCACAGCTTTTAAAGGGACAGATTGATCGCAGGGAGTTCTTAAGAACGGCGACGCTTTTGGGTGTTTCTGCATCTGCGGCATACGCGATGTCTGGTGCGATTGGTATGGGCGAAGTGATGGCGCAGTCGCCCAAGAAGGGCGGTATCCTTTGTTGCTCCATGGAAGTACAGGAAATGACGGACCCTGCGAAATTTGCGTAGGCTGCGACTTCCAATATTGCACGGCATATATGTGAATATTTGGCCATTACCGGGGCTGACAATGTGACGCGTCCTATGTTGGCCGAGAGTTGGTCAGCATCTGATGATTTGAAAACATGGACCTTTAACCTGCGCAAAGGCGTTAAGTGGCACAACGGTGATGAATTCAATGCCGACGACGTAATTTTCAATTTCACCCGATGGCTAGACCCGGCAACAGGATCATCCAACATTGGTCTTTTCGCATCCATGGTCAGCGGCGAAGGTGACAAAAAATCGATGACGCCGGGGGCCATCGAAAAAGTCGATAGCCACACCGTCAGGCTCAACCTGAATCAGCCGGTCCTATCAATTCCAGAGAACCTTTATAACTATCCAGCGATGATCGTTCACCGAGGATTTACCGGGAATCTATCAAAGAACCCGAACGGCACTGGGCCATTCACGCTGGCTGATTACGCCATCGGCGAGAAGGCCATTTTGAAACGCGTCGATCAGCCCTATTGGGGCGGAGACGTCTACTTGGATGAGATTCATTATTATGATCATGGCGCTGGCTCCGCAGCACAGCTGGCTGCTGTAGCTTCGCAGCAGGTCGATATGAACTTTCAGTTCGATATGCCGTCCTTAGAGCTGGCCTCTAGCCTTCCCGAGACAACGGTGTATGAAGCACGCACAGCGCAAACGGGGTGTATCCGGATGCGGATTACCGAGAAACCTTTTGATGACATTCGTGTTCGTAAAGCCATTGTCATGGCGGCGGATAATTCGGTGTATCCTGAATTGGTTTTTCGAGGCCGAGGGAAATTGGGCGAGAATCATCATATCGCACCGATCCACCCAGAATACGCAAAACTCCCCACCCGAAAGCGCGATATCGAGGGTGCGAAGAAGCTCCTCGCTGACGCAGGACATGGCGGCGGATTGGATATCACCGTCGACGTGGGTAACACCAATGGCCCATGGCAGCAGCAATGTTGCGAGATTTTGCGCGAACAACTGGCCCCGGCGGGCATCAATTTGAATCTTAATGTTATGCCTGCTGCAAAGTTTTGGGAAGTCTGGGACAAAACGCCATTGGGGCTGACGGCTTGGACGCATCGCCCCCTCGGAACAATGGTTCTCAGCGTGGCGTATCGCTCTGGTGTACCATGGAATGAAACGGCATATAACAATCCCAAGTTTGATGCTGCATTAAGTGCGGCCGAGGCCGTTGTGGACGCGAAGGAGCGATCTCAAAAAATGGTTGAGGTTCAAAAAATCCTCCAAGACGATGCGGTGATGGTGCAACCCGTTTGGGTGCCGAGTTTCTTTGTCGCCCATGACAAGGTGAAGGGCCTAGGGGCTCATCCCGCCCAGTATCACCAGTTCAACAAAGTTTGGATTGATAGCTAAGACACCTAAGGGCGGTTCCAGAAGTGGAGCTGGCTTGCGTCGTTCCGCTAACGCTCAACTCAGAAAAAATGACGGGCGGCGAGGGCCGAAAGGGCCAAAATTTCAGGGGGGATAATGCTCGTACTCATCGGCAGGCGCCTAGTCTCTATGGCTCTGATCATGGCGGTGGTGTCGTTTATTCTCTTTTTGTTGTTCGAGACCGATAAGTTGGGTGTGGCTGGTAAAGTCCTTGGCCCGTACTCATCGACGGAACAACGTGAAATTTGGCTCGAGAACAACGGTTATAACGAGCCGTTTTTACTTCGGTATTTTGACTGGGCGGGGAATGCGCTGGTCGGTGATTTCGGTGGGTCGATTCAACTCAAGGTTCCCGTGTCCGAAGTTTTGTGGAGCCGTTTAGGAAATACAGCCATCTTGGCCGGGGTGGTGTTTGCGGTGATGATTCCGCTTTCATTAACCTTGGGTGTTTTGGCAGGGTTGAAGGAGGCGAGCCTCCGAGATCGCTCCATCACCGTCATTTCAGTGATCACAACATCTGTGCCGGAGTTCGCATCTGCGACATTGCTGACTGCGATCTTTGTTTTTTGGTTGGGCTGGTTGCCTGGCACCTCGGCGATGACCGGCGGATTTGCATGGAACGAGATTATCTTGCCTGCTGCCGTATTGGTTCTGTACGGGTTTGGCTATATCACCCGAATGACGCGGGCATCAATGGCCGAGGTCATGACGTCGCAGTACATTCGAACAGCGATATTAAAGGGGCTGCCGTACCGGCGAATCGTGCTTCGCCATGCACTTCGAAATGCGTTGATTGCTCCGTTCACGGTCATCGTATTGCAACTGAATTGGCTGTTGTCCGGAGTCATCGTGGTTGAGGTCTTCTTTTCCTACAAAGGTTTTGGAAAGCTCCTATTAGACGCATCATTATTCGGCGACATTTATATGATCGAAGCCTGTACGTTGATTGCAGTGTTCGTCGCGGTGTTGTCACAACTGATATCTGATATCGGATACACGATTTTGAACCCGCGCATCAGGTTTGATTGAGGGTTGTGATGAGCGATAGGGATCAATCGATTGGATCAGCCGGTGGGCGCATGATTGGCTTCGCCAGGTCCTTCGCGCTTTTGAAAGAGTCCCCGATTGCGATTTTTGGCCTGAGCCTCATTTTAATGTGGGTGATCCTGGCTTTACTCGCACCCGTGTTACCATTGTTCGATCCCAACACGCCCTTGGAGCCGCTGAAAAAGCCGCTTTCAGAGGCTCGGGATGGGGCGACGTATTGGCTGGGCACAGATCACAAGGGCCGAGACGTCCTATCACGGGTAATTTTCGGTGCGCGACAAGTTCTGGTTTGGGCGACATTCGCGACAGTTGTCGCCTACATTTTTGGCATAATGATGGGAGTCGTAGCCGGGTATCTGGGCGGATGGTGGGACGAGGTCATATCGTTTATTTCCAACGTACTACTCTCATTCCCGGTCATGGTTCTTTACATCATTATCATCACAAATCTGGGGTCCACTGGGTTCAATATCGTGCTGGCGGTCACCTTCGCATCAGCGCCTGGAATTATGCGGATTGTGCGTGGGTTGGTCCTGGATCTTAAAACACGCGACTACATCTATGCCGCCCAAACACGCGGTGAAAGTGCACTTTATATTATGTTGGTGGAATTGCTGCCGAATGCCCGTGGTCCCTTGATCGTCGATGCCTGCCTGCGGTTGGGATATACAACGATCACTATCGCGATCCTTGGGTACTTGGGTCTAGGGCTGCCACCCCCTGATCCTGATTGGGGTAAAATGATCGCCGAAACCCAACCGCTGGGCAGTTTTGCGGGGCACATGGCGATCGTACCTGCGTTGGCGATTTCGTCATTGGTGCTTGGCTTTAACCTACTGGCCGATGGCCTACGCGAAATTTCGTTGCGGGATTAGGGGTGGGTTATGACAAATCAAACGCCCGTACTCGAATGTAAAGATCTCTGCATTTCATACTTTACCCGCGCCGGAGAAATTCCAGCTGTTGTCGATTTCAATTTACGTGTGATGCCGGGTGAAGCCATTGGGATCGTCGGTGAATCCGGATGTGGTAAGTCCACGGTTGCGCTCGCGATCATGCAATACATGGGCAATAACGGGGATATCGTTGGCGGCGACATCAAGTTCAACGGTCGCGACATGACCACCATGTCAGACGATGAATTGCGCCGCCTTCGCGGGTCAAAAATCTCGATGGTGTATCAGGAACCGATGGCATCTTTGAACCCGTCCATGCTGATCGGCGAGCAACTGGCCGAGGTGCTTGTTTATCACGAGGGCGCTTCGCTGTCGCAAAGCAAGGCAAGTGCGGCTGAAATGCTGGAAGCTGTTCGACTGCCAGAGCCAGATCGAATCATGACATCGTATCCGCATCAGATATCTGGCGGACAACAACAACGCGTTGTCATCGCGATGGCACTGTTATCAAAACCGGAATTGCTGTTGTTGGATGAACCGACGACCGCCCTTGATGTCACGATTGAGGCGGGAATTGTTGATTTGATCAAGGATTTGGCGAAGCAGTTTGGTACGTCGATGATCTATATTTCGCACAACCTGGGACTGATACTGGAAACATGTGATCGAATTGCGGTGATGTATTCCGGCGAGGTGGTCGAAGAAGGTACTGTTGGCGAGGTGTTTGATCACATGCGACATCCTTATACTCGCGGATTGTTTGCTTCAATACCATTGCCGAGTGCAGACAAGCATGCGCGTCCATTAATGCCGATCAGAGGACAGTTGCCGCTACCGCATGAGCGGCCAGTCGGATGCAATTTTGGGCCCCGTTGTGATTTTTTTGAAGCAAGCAAATGCGATCAAGGCCCATTGTCGATGCATGATATTGATCGCGAGAAGTTGCATCGGGCGCGTTGTGAGCGATTGGCTGACATTGATTGGGCCAGCTATAAGCCCGAAGGCCTTGGCGGTTCGGATACCACTTCTGGGAAGATTGTCCTCGAAGTTGAAGATATGAAAAAGTATTACGAAATCCGCGATAATTCCCTAGCTGCAGTGTTGAGTGGTGATCGCATCAAATGGGTGAAAGCCAATGAAGACATCTCATTTGTAGCCCGCGAAGCTGAAACCGTGGCCATTGTTGGCGAGTCCGGGTGTGGAAAGTCCACCTTTGCAAAAGTCTTGATGGGATTGGAGCAGGCAACTGCTGGCGAGGTGCGATTGCTTGATACGGATTTGGGTCAGGTTCCTGTGCAGCAGCGTCGGCCCCAAACTGTGAGCTTGCTACAGATGGTTTTTCAGAACCCATTTGATACGTTGAATCCGAGCCGCACCATTGGCAGTCAGATTTCCCGAGTCATAAAAAAATTTGGTGTAGAGACAGAGCCCGTCAAAATCCAGAACCGTGTGTTTAAGCTTCTTGATCTTGTGAAGTTGCCACGTGATTTCGCATATCGTCGACCCCGACAGTTGTCTGGCGGACAAAAGCAGCGCGTTGGCATTGCACGCGCATTTGCGGGCAATCCATCGGTGGTGATCGCCGATGAGCCTGTTTCAGCACTTGATGTGTCCGTGCAGGCAGCGGTTACCAGACTATTGATGGAAATTCAGCGTGAATTCAAAACCACGCTTTTGTTTATCAGCCATGATTTGTCCGTCGTACGTTATTTATCAGACCGGGTCGTGGTGATGTATTTGGGATATTTGCTGGAGCAGGGGACAACGGACCAAGTCTTTGCACCGCCTTATCATCCCTATACCGAAGCGTTGTTATCGGCCGTGCCGATTGCGGACACGTCGGTCGAGAAACGCGAGATCGTTTTGAGTGGGGAACTACCATCTGCCACGAACCCGCCAACAGGCTGTCCATTTCAAACCCGTTGCCATCGTAAAATCGGTGCCATATGCGAAGACGAAATCCCGCCAGAACGCGAGCTCGCAGATGGACACAAGATGCGCTGTCATTTGGATCAAGATGAACTGGACGCGATGGAGCCTGTCATTGTCATGGGTGATGATCAGTCCGCGGCCTAAGCGAAAAATGACAAGAACTTGTTCTATCAGCGACGTTGAGTAAGGTATTCCTGCAAAGGGGGCCCGTATGGCATCGACGGATAAGCCAACTGATATCGCATTTTTTTTGTGTCCTGGCTTTGCCAGTATTGGCTTTGTCTGCGCGCTTGAGGTGCTGCGTGCTGCAAATAAGCTCTCGGGTCGCGAACTCTATCAATGGGATGTGATGTCTGCCTCTGGAGGACTGGTACCAGCCAACAATGATTTGGAAACGATGACCAACGAAGGGTTCATCGGGGGGCAGAAATACCAATCTCTCATCATCGTATCAGGGATGTATCCCGACAAAGCCACGACGCCAAAAACCCGGAATCAGATACGCCAACTCGCGCGACATGGTACTGCTATAGGTGGGATCAGCACAGGCGCTTGGATTATGGCCGAAGCAGGTCTGCTGGATGGGTATCGGTGCGCCATTCATTGGGAAAATGCGGCCAGCTTTACAGAGGCATTTCCAACGATTGAGTTGACCAAATCGGTCTTCGAAATTGATCGAGATCGATATACGTGTGCGGGAGGTACGTCGTCCCTAGACATGATGTTGCAGTTCGTGGCGCGTGATCATGGCCATCATTTGGCGACACAAATCGCACATTTTTATCAACACGAGCGCATACGTACCGCTGGTGACCTACAGGCAGAGGCGCGTGATACGGTTATCAAGATCAAATCTGAGAAATTACTCAGGGTTATCAATGCGATGGAGGCAAATGTCGAACAGCCCTTGGATTCAATGGAACTCGCCGCGCACGCTAATATTACACCCAGACAATTGCAGCGACTTTTCAAAGAACACACCGGATATTCGCCAAATCGATACTATCTCGATCTGCGATTAAGGCATGCGAGGCTTTTGTTACTGCAAACTGCGATGCCTGTGATCGATGTCGCTGTGGCAGCGGGGTTTGTGTCGCATGCTCATTTTTCTAAGTGCTATCGACATCTATTCGACGTCACACCCACAGAAGAACGCAGGAGGGCATTCTAGCATTATGTTCAAGGTATTGAGTTTGACGACGTCACGCTATTGCTCGGCTTGTTGTTAATGCGTAACTTCTTATTCAACAACACTATTCATGGAGCCATTTGTGGCTGAGTCAGTTTATTCACGCACATATGAACCGGGTGAGATTATTTTCCACCGCGGCGACCAAGGGGCCCACGCTTATTTTATCGAGCGCGGCGCTGTTGATGTGGTTATCGAAAAAGAAGGTGCAGATTTTGTCGTCGCGCACCTGGGAGCAGGAGAGATCATCGGTGAGATGTCGATGATTGATGATGCGCCACGTTCGGCCACGATTATCGCAACCGAAGAGACAGAATGCATTGTCATTCAGCGTTCGCGGTTTTTGAAGCCGTTAACGTCGGCAGACCCGATGATGAATTTGATCCTGCGGGTTGTCCTGACGCGGTTCCGGAATGCCCAGAATCGATATTCAGGTTTGGCCAATGAATCAGCCAAATCTGATGGATCGCTTGAGAAAATACGTAAACTGGCATTTCAGCGGATCAATGATGAACGTGATCTCCAGCGTGGGCTCGCAGCGAACGAATTTGAGATGCATTATCAGCCATTAATTGACATGAAATCGGGCTGCATTGCCGGTTTTGAAGCACTCATGCGTTGGCAAAAAGAAGGTGGAGAGTTCGTCTCGCCGGGTCGATTCATTCCATTGGCCGAGAACACGGGGATGATTGTTGAGTTGGGGCGTTTTGCGCTGGAAGCCAGTATGCGAGACCATCAGGACTTTGTTAAAATATTCGCTGAACAGTTTCCTGATCAATCGCGACCATTTATGAGTACCAACGTTTCGGGCTTGCAGCTTTCCGATATGGAAGAGATCGATAAAATCGGTGAAATCATTCATGACAGCGGTATCGATTTAGATCTCGTAAAACTTGAGATCACTGAAACACTGATGGTTGAAAACCCGGAGCATGCGGCAGCGGCATTGGGTAGGCTAAAGGCGCTTGGTCTCTCATTGGCAATTGATGATTTCGGCACGGGGTATTCGAGTCTCAGTTACTTGCATACCTTCCCACTTGATACGTTGAAGATCGACAGGGCGTTTGTAACCGCCATGGATCAGACCGAAGACAGCTTGCGCATTGTCAAAAGTATCGCCGGTCTCGCCATTGCCCTTGGCATGACGATCGTCGCCGAGGGTATCGAGGAAGAACATCAAACGGCGACGCTAAAAGAATTGGGGTGCGATTATGCGCAAGGCTTCCTTTTTGCGCGACCTCAACCCGCCTCTGAAGTCATAGAATTGTTGAAGTCCGGTAAAACTTGGACCTGCTAATTCTTAAAATTAAGAAATCCACAAAACGAAATACGATGGGAGGACATTCATGAAGTACGCGTTGGGCGAACACAAAGTGACCACAGCCGGCGACGATTATTGGATCGCACCAAATGCGTCCGTGATCGGTAAGGTTACCTTGGAGGCAGGTGCCAGCATCTGGTTTGGTGCAGTCCTTCGTGGTGACAATGATCCGATCGTGATTGGCGAAGGATCGAACGTTCAAGAAAACAGCGTGCTGCATACGGATGAAGGCTGCCCATTGACCGTGGGGAAGAACGTGACTATCGGCCATATGGCTATGCTCCATGGCTGTACGGTGGGCGATAACTCTCTCATCGGGATTGGGGCAGTGATTTTGAATAACGCAAAAATCGGTAAGAATTGCATCGTCGGTGCCAAGGCGTTGATCACCGAAGGGACTGAAATCCCAGATAACTCGCTGGTGGTCGGCGCGCCCGGTAAAGTGATCCGCAAGGTCTCGGATGAGGTTGTGGCTGACCTACTGCACAGCGCCAAACATTATGTGGAGCGGTCCCGTTTGTTTAAGGCCGATTTGGCCGAGGACAATAACTGAATGTTGCCTATTGATCATTTTTATCGTGCCGTTGCTAAGTATCCTGACCGAATAGCCGTTAAAGATGGTGACGTTGAAGTCACCTATGCGGAACTAGGACAATCCGTCGCTGCGTTGGCCGCCGCGTTTCAGAATATTGATCCATCCCCACAGACCCGAGTCGGGATTTGCGCCTATAATACCCGTGACCATCTATTGGCCTGGCTGGCGACCTTTGCCGCTGGGAAAACATGGGTGCCATTGAACCCCAGAAATGGTCGTGATGAATTGTCGCGCATTTGTGGCGTCACCAGCCCGAGCATCGTGTTTATCGCAGAGGATTGTGCTGACAAGTTGGATGCGCCTGACGGGGCAGTCTGTTTGAATGATTTGTCAGGCTTGATTGAACGGAATTGCGGGCGCTCACCGATCCGGCATGAACTCAGCCTAGATGATGTGCAGGCGATAAAGTTCACAGGTGGTTCTAGTGGTCAGCCCAAGGGGTGTGTGCAAACCTATCGTGTGTGGAACACGTGCATTACATCCATGTTGTATGAGTTTGGTTTCGACAAGGATGACAAAAACCTTCTCGCCGCCCCCATGACACATGGTACGAATACGCTGATCATGCCGACCTTTGCCGCTGGCGGCTGTCAGGTGTTTATGGGGCCAGCGAAGCCTGCGGCGATCCTTGATGCGTTTGAGCGATATCGCATTACGTCGGTATTTGTCCCGCCGACTGTAATTTACATGATGCTCGAAGAAAAAGGCTTGGAGACGCGTGATTTCTCGTCACTACGCCATTTAATCGTTGGCGGCGCGGCAATCCGTAAGGACGAAGTGCCCCGCGCGATGAAGGTGTTCAACAACGCGCTTGAGACATGCTACGGCCAGACAGAGGCACCACAAATTGCAATATGCTTACGCGCTGCGGATTGGATGGATCCGGCGAATGCCGCGTCCACCGGACGTGCGACTGTCATGACCCGCGTCGAGGCCATGGACCCAGAGGGCAACGTTCTGCCGCGTGGCGAGACTGGAGAAATCGTCCTTAAAGGTGATTTGGTGATGCAGGGGTATCTAGATATGCCCGAAAAGACAGCCGAGACGATCATCGATGGATGGCTGCATACCGGCGATGTCGGCGTCATTGACGAACGTGGCTTTGTGTTCATTAAGGATCGTATCCGAGACGTTGTTATCACAGGCGGGTTCAATGTTTACCCCAGTGATGTCGAAGCCGTTTTGGGTCTGCATCCTGACGTCACTGAATGTGTGGTCTTTGGTTTGCCAGATAAGAAATGGGGCGAAGTTCTACTTGCCGCCGTCGAAGTGCGTGATGGTGCTCAAATTTCTGGGGACGAAATTGTCGGATTTGTCCGGGAACGCCTGGACGGTGTGAAGACTCCCAAAGCCATTCACATTGTTGATGAATTACCTCGTAGTCCCGTTGGTAAAGTGCTTCGTCGTGAAGCTAAAGTCATGTTCGCAGAGGACGAAGGAACAACCACATGAGTGATGAGAACAAACTTCAAACCCGCTTGGCGACGCATACCAACGAAGAACTGTATTATCGTGATGATGGGTTGGTCAGTGATTTGATGGGTAACGTTTCGTTCACTCAAATGATGTTTATGCACATCATGGGCCGTCGCCCAACGGACGGTGAAACCGTGATCTTGGATGCCGTGCTGGTGACGTTGATGGAACACGGTCTAACGCCAAGTGCAATCTCGACCCGGTTGACATACCATTCTGCGCCGGAAGCCCTGCAGTCTGCGGTTGCGGCCGGTCTGTTGAACGTTGGGTCGCAATTTGTTGGCACCATGGAAAATGCCGCTAAGATGCTGACGACGCTGCTAGAGGACCCAGAGAATTTTGATGCCAATGCGCGGGTCGAAATTCAGCGCCGACGCGCGGTCAAACAACCTTTGCCGGGCTTTGGCCATCACTTGCACAAACCAGATGACCCGCGCACGGCAAAACTATTTGATATTGCGATGGCACAGGACGGCATTAAAGGCGATTACATCGCGGCCATGAAAAGGTTTTCAGCCCTTGTCGATGATGAATTGGGGCGCCATTTAACCATTAATGCCACAGGGGCTGTGGCGGCGGTGATGCTGGAAATTGGGGTGGAGCCGGAAATTATGCGAGGCTTCTCCGTTATTAGTCGTGCTGCTGGCTTGGTGGCGCATATTCGCGAAGAACAAAATCATCCGACCGCGCGCCATATTTGGGACGTGGTCGAAGAAACCGTGCCGTACACCGGCGACGCGCTAAACACGAAATCGTAGAAGGAACGCAAAATGTTTTGGAATACCAATGAACCTCATGGGCTGCCGCGCGATCCGTTCAAAAGTTGTGTGATCCCACGCCCCATCGGTTGGATATCTACGATCAGTCCAGATGGCGTCGCAAATCTAGCACCTTATTCATTCTTTAATGGGGTCGCAGGTGACCCGCCGATGGTGATGTTTGCCAGTGGATCACGTAGTGCTGAGGCCCCAAAGGACAGCATCTTTAATGCAGAACAAACGGGTGAGTTCGTGTGTTCCATGGTCTCTTATGAGTTGCGTGATGTGATGAATGAAACCAGCGCAGGGGTCGGCCCCGAGGTCGACGAGGCAGCGTACGCGGGCATTGAAATGGAAGCTTCTGAACTGGTGAAGCCGATGCGCGTCAAGGCTGCGCCCATTCATCTCGAATGCAAATACTTCGGAACCATGGACCTGCCGGCGGATCGTAACGGTGGTGGAAATGCCATCTGTGTCGGCCATGTCATTGGTGTGCATGTGGATGATGCGGTGATGAAGGACGGCATGATTGATGTTGCGTCATTCCGCCCTGTCGCCCGACTTGGATATATGGATTACACCTCCGTCGAAGAGGTTTTCACGATCATGCGCCCCAAGGTGAAAGAGGCGGCGGAGTAATTTTATTCGCTGAATTGAATCATTTTTGTTCTCCGAAGTTGCCAAAACTGATCGAAATCAAAGACATCACGAGGCCTTAGCCTGATAATCATCTCGGAGTTGATGATTTAATAGGTGTACGAGGAACCGTGCGCCTTAAAACGGGGGATGTATGACGTCTGTTTTTCGAGTCCGGCGACATACGCGCGGGATGATAGCCATTCTTTCTGGCTTACTTGTTTTTGCCGCTGTATCAGTGGCGCACATTCACCATGTCATTGCGAGTGAGGTCGCACCGCCTGGACAAGAGATCGCAGCTGCTGTCGATCTGATCAAAGACGGTGAAACCCAAAAAGGCTTCGATACATTCATTGCATTGGCCAAAGAGGGCAATCCGCATGCGATGTATCACCTGGGCGCTATTTACCACAGCGGCATGTTGGGTGAGCCTGAATTGAGCAAAGCCACCCCCTGGTATCAACAAGCCGCTGATGCGGGCGTGCTAGAAGCGCAGTTTGCACTCGGTTCTTTGTATTACAAAGGTAAGGGTGTCCCCAAAGATCTCGGACGGGCTCTGCGTTATTTTAGCTCGGCGGCCGAGTCCGGCCTTTTAGCGGCGCAATACAATCTGGCCATGATGCACACTGCGGGGCTCGCGCATTCCAAAGAGTACAATGCTGACCAGGACCGACAGCGGGCCTATAAATGGTTTACGGTCGTGTTGGCGCGTATCGACCCGGACGCAGACACATCGCAAATTCATGACGCGATGAAACTATTGGGCGAGGAGATGACAACCATCGAAATCGATCAAGGTAAGAAAATGGCTGAGGAATGGTTAGCTGCGAATCCAGTGGTGTCAAAATGATGGTAATGAAAATTCTCAAGACCTCATTCTTATCGGCTTTGTTTGCAATGGTGTCGCCGATCCTAGCATTTGCGAATGAACCCATAACGGACCCTGAATTTGACGCTCTGTCCAAGTCTATTCCAGGTTTCCAGCGCATATTGAATACGCCACCCGTGCCGGAAACGAAATTCCTAAACAGTGAGCGCCAAGCGATCTCTCTTCAGGAATTCAGCGGAAAAGCGTTACTGGTCAATTTCTGGGCGACCTGGTGCACGCCGTGTGTTCGCGAAATGCCAGATCTGAATCAGTTGTCCCAGGATTTTGGCGGCGAGCATTTTAGGTCGTTGCCATCGCGTCTGGACAACAAGTCGGCATGAACCCTGACGCTTTCCTAAAAGAAAAGGGACTTGAGTCGCTGGCGTTGTATGAAGACCCACATGCGAGTTTGATGAAGCTTTTTGATACTCAAACACTGCCGACGACACTGATTGTCGATAAGCAAGGGCGTATCCGTGGTGGTGTTCGGGGGGCTATTGATTGGAACTCCGACGCCGCGCGGGCAACGATCACCTATTTAATGGAAAACTGACTGAATTATTCTGCAAGACAGTTTCGAGGTTGTTTGCTCTAGGTGCTGGGCTGCGGTATTTTTGCGCCCAACTCAACGCCATTTCGGGAGCAAACGATGCCAAAGACCATTCAACTTACTGCATCTGACGGCCATACATTTGATGCCTATCGCGTAGACCCAAAAGGGCCGCCGCGCGGGTGCGTTATCGTCATCCAAGAAGTGTTCGGCGTGAACGCCCACATTCGGGATGTCACAGAACGCTGGGCTGCTGTCGGTTATGCTGCCATCGCACCAGCACTCTATGATCGATGGGAACGTGGGTTCGAAACCGGGTATGAGCCAGAGGACATCGAACGGGGACGCGCCCATAAAGCCACCGCCAATGGGCACTTAGACCAAGTCATGATGGACGTCGAAGCTGCGCGACTCGCCGTTGCGGATTTGGGCCGTGTTGGGATTGTCGGATTTTGTTGGGGCGGGTTCGTTACGTACTTGGCGGCATGCCGCTTAGATGTCGACGCCGCCAGTGGTTATTATGGTGGCGGGATCGCTGATGTTGCTGATGAAACGCCGAATTGCCCGACGCTGCTGCATTTTGGTGATAGCGATGCATCCATCCCGATGTCTGATGTAGATATTGTTCACGACAAGCAACCCGATGTCGGGGTGCATATTTACAAAGCTGGCCATGGTTTCCATTGCGATATGCGCGGAAGTTATGATCCCCGTGCCGCGGATATCGCGGGTATGCGTACGACCCAGCTTTTTGAGAACAATGTTTTCCATGGAGATGGTGAATGAGTAACCATGCAGTGCCGCCATTTATTGGCGTCATCGGAGGGAGTGGTGTTTACGAAATCGAAGGGCTAGACAATCCCAGGTGGGAAAAAGTCGAGACACCCTTTGGTGATCCATCTGACGAGATTTTGCGCGGCACCTTGGCGGGTGTCGAAATGGCATTTCTGCCCCGGCACGGACGTGGCCATCGCATTCCACCATCTGAATTGAATTACCGGGCGAACATTGATGCGATGAAGCGGATCGGCTGCACGGAAATTCTATCATTATCCGCGTGTGGTTCATTGAAAGAAGAGTACCCACCGGGGATGTTCGTGCTGGTTGATCAGTTTGTGGACCGAACCTTTGCACGGGTTAAAAGCTTTTTTGGGACAGGTTGTGTTGCGCATGTTGGCTTTGGGCACCCTGTATGTGGCCGTTTGGGCGATGCATTGAAGGAAAGCATGGATGCGCTGGATATCCCGAACGCTCGTGGCGGAACTTACCTGGCGATGGAAGGGCCACAATTTTCCACCTTGGCCGAGTCGGAACTCTATCGGTCATGGGGATGCGATATTATTGGCATGACCAATATGCCCGAAGCCAAACTCGCCCGCGAAGCCGAGATGTGCTACGCGACGGTCGCTATGGTGACTGATTACGATTGCTGGCATCCTGATCATGACCACGTCTCGGTCGACGCGATCATTTCTGTGCTGATGGGCAATGCCGAGAAGGCGCGATCGCTTGTCGTCGATGTCGTGCCCAGGTTGGCGGGGCGTGACGATCTTTGTAGTCAAGGCTGTCATACCGCACTTGATAACGCGATCATCACGCATCCCGATGTCCGTGACCCGGATGTTGTTGCATCATTGGATGCGGTGGCAGGGCGCTTGCTCAACTAGGATTTCCTATGAACATGCGACTCGCCACTTCTGCTGACGTCGCAGCCATTCGTGCGGTCGCAAAACGTGCATACATCAAATACGTGCCGCGCATTGGCCGCGTGCCGGCACCTATGGCCGCGGACTTCCTATCACATGTTCAAGCTGGGCAGACGTATGTTGCCACCAGTGATGATCAGGTTATGGGCTACCTAATCGCGTTCCCCCGTGACGATGATTACTTCGTTGAGAATGTTGCAGTGGACCCTGCAAGGGCCGGGAGAGGGATCGGCAAAGCGCTGATGATGCTCGCGGAAAACCATGCAAGGGATGCAGGGAGGGATAAAGTCGTTCTGTATACTAACGCCCGTATGCATGAGAATTTCTCCTTCTATGCCGCGCTCGGTTACCGTACAACAGGCATGGTCGTAGAAGCCGGGTTCCGGCGCGTGTATTTCGAAAAGGATTTGATCGCAGATGAACGTTGATGGAACCCATTACAGAACAATTTGGCTGGCAGAAGATGGTTGGTCGGTGGAGATCATTGATCAAACACGATTGCCGTTCGAATTCGTCACGGTCCCGCTGAAGAACGTTGATGATGCAGCAACCGCGATTGCCGACATGTGGGTGCGGGGTGCGCCGTTGATTGGTGCCACCGCCGCGTATGGAATGGCCTTGGCAATGCAGGCAGATTCCTCGGATGAACATCTAAGTGCTGCGTACGAAAAGCTATTGGCGACCCGCCCAACGGCTTTGAACTTGCGATGGGCGTTGGACGAGATGAAATCATTGTTGGCACCATTGTCCGCCAACGAGCGATCAAAAGCGGCATATGATTTGGCGGCCAAGATTTGTGATGACGATGTGGAAATGTGTTCTTCTATCGGTGATCACGGTCATGCGCTGATCGCAGATGCACATGCGAAGAAAACTGATGGGCCGGTTAATATTCTGACCCATTGCAATGCGGGTTGGTTGGCGACCGTGGATTGGGGCACGGCATTGGCACCTATCTATAAGGCCTTTGATGCGGGCATCCCTGTTCATGTTTGGGTGGATGAAACCCGCCCGCGAAATCAGGGGGCCAGCTTAACAGCATGGGAATTGGGTCGTCATGGCGTGCCGCATACGGTAATTGCGGATAACGCCGGTGGTCATTTGATGCAGGAAGGCCGTGTCGATATGTGTATCGTCGGCACTGACCGCACAACGGCATCGGGCGATGTCTGTAATAAAATCGGCACATACCTGAAGGCCCTGGCCGCGTTTGATAACGACGTGCCGTTCTATGTTGGCTTGCCATCCCCCACCATCGATTGGACGCTGGATGATGGGATGGATATTCCGATTGAGGAACGGTCTGGCGACGAAGTCACAAAAATTCAGGGTAAAACACCCAGCGGCGACGTTGTGATGGTTGAGCTTGTGCCAGAGGGTAGTGCCGGTGGCAACCCGGCCTTTGATGTGACGCCCAGACGATTGGTCACGGGGTTGATTACGGAACGTGGAGTCTCTGAGCCTTCAAAATCTGCTTTGGCGGCAATGTTTCCTGAAAAGGCATCTTAAAGCTTATTCATGATCCAATCCCTTTCAGGGGGATGTCGAATTAGATACTATTCTCCAGAATACGTTTTGGGAGAGACGCTATGAAGTTGACTGATGCGCAACTCGCGGAGTTTGATGAACAGGGATATCTGTTTTTCGAAAACCTGTTCGATGCAGATGAAGTTGCGGTCCTAAAGGACGCAGCACAAGAAATCTATAAATCCGACCGCGAAGAAGTATGGCGCGAAAGTTCCGGGGCACCGCGTACCGCTTTTGCTGCGCATACCTACGATACGGCGCACGGTCTGTTGGGGGCGCACCCAAGACTGGTAGAGCCAGTGATGCAGATCCTCGATGAAGAAGTTTACATGCATCAGTACAAGATCAATGCCAAAGCCGCATTCGATGGCGACGTTTGGCAGTGGCATCAGGATTATGGTACCTGGCAACGTGATGACGGTATGCCGGAACCACGCGCCATGAATATTTCTGTGTTTTTGGATGATGTGACGGCTGCCAATGGGCCGCTGTTGTTCATCCCCAAAAGCCATAAAAAGGGCGTGGTCGAAGCGGGCCATGATCTGGAAACGACCAGTTATCCGCTTTGGACCTTAAATCGTGACAAGGTTCGTGAACTGGCGGACGAGGGCGGCGTCGTCGCGCCGACTGGCCCAGCTGGTTCCGTGTTGGTGTTCCATGGAACGCTGGTTCATGCCAGCCCGCCCAACATCAGCCCATGGGATCGTGTGATCGTGTATCTCAGCCTATGCGCGGTTTCCAACCACATCACGGAATTCAATCGCAAAGAGTGGATTGCACATCGTGACTTCACACCGATTGTTCCCAAGCCGGATAATTGCCTTCAAGAATTAGCGCGTGAACTCGCTAATAAATCTGCTGCGGAGTAATTCATGCGCACTGTCATTACGGGGGGCTGTGGCTTCCTCGGGCGATTGATCGCCGACCGTCTTTTACAGCGTGGCGATGATGTCGTTTTGTTCGATATTGCCGAGCCGATGGATGGGTTGGGCGATATATCGGACAAAGCCGAGATCGTCCTGGGCGATATCACGAACTACGACACCGTCAGGGATTTGATCGACGGTGCGGATGCTGTTGTGCACTTGGCTTCCATGGTCAGCGCCGGATCAGAAGCAGATTTCGATGCGGCGATGCGGGTCAATCTGGATGGTGGTCGTAATGTCCTTGAGGCCGCGCGCGCCAACGGCCCAGAAACACGGGTTTTATTTACATCAAGCTTGGCGATTTTTGGCAGCGAACGCATGCCAATGCATGTGGATGAAATGACGCGCCCGGTGCCTCAAAATACTTATGGGATGACCAAGGTCGTCACAGAGATGCTGCTCAACGACATGAGTCGTAAGGGGTTCTTAGATGGCCGGATCGCGCGTTTGCCAACGATCATTGTTCGCCCCGGCAAGCCGAATACGGCGGCCTCATCATTTGCCAGTGGTGTCATCCGCGAACCGTTGATGGGTGATGAATGCCGCTATCCTGTGCCATTGGATATGACGTTGTGTGTGGGTGGCTATCGCGGTTGCGCCGATGCGCTGGTTGTGTTGCTGGATGCGCCTGCGGATGCGTTCGGGGATGACCGCGCCGTTAACTTACCCAACATTTCTGTTAGTGTGGCCGAAATGATGGAGACCACGCGCACCGTTGCCACACGTCATGGCATTGAACTGGGCCCGATTGTCGAAGCGCCCGATGCCAACGTGCAAAAGATTGTGGGTGCCTGGCCGACGTCGATGGATGCATCACGCGCGTTGAAGATCGGCTGTCCTGATCAAACAAATCTTGAGGGCATCATCGAAGACTTCATAGCGGATTACGTTCGCTAAGGCATTATTCCTCGGCAATCTGTCGGGCCATGCGAGCCGCAAGGCCAGTATAGGCCTCCGGGTCGAGCAGGGCGTCGATTTCCTCTTCAGACAGAATCTCTCGAACCTCCAACGAATGCATGAGGGCATCGCGCATGGTGGTGTCTTCTTTGAAAGCAATCATGCATGATCGATAGAGAATTTCATGGGCTTGCTGGCGGCCCAGTTTGTCACCCAGCGCCATCATCACGGCCTCTGATAATGTAAGGCCCTTGGTGATATCCAAGTTCTTGCGCATGTTTTCAGATCGCACATCCAGCCCTTCAACAACGACGACAGTTTTGGCCAAGGCGGCATCTGTTTGGGCGATGGTCCGGGCAATGAACTCTCGTTCGGTTTGCAGGCCAACCTTGTCGCGCTCGTGCTCGGCGACAAGCGTTTCAAACGCCAGGGGCAGGGATGAGCGCACGGTGCGTGATAACGCGATGATGCCTTCGCAAATCGCCGGGTTCCGTTTGTGTGGCATCGTCGACGATCCAACTTTGCCATCAGGAAATGGCTCTTCGACTTCCTGGACTTCTGTCTTTTGCATCACATAAACCTCGTGGGCGATCTTCCCACAGGTGCCAGCGATCATCGCCATGTTCGAGATCAACTCGGCGACGCGATCTCGGGCCGTGTGCCAGGTGATTTGCGGTTCGCCCAATTCAAGCTTTTGCATCAGTTTTTCACGGACCGCCAAACCTTGATCGCCCAGCGCTGCGAGCGTGCCGACGGCACCACCGAATTGTCCTACCAATAATCTCGGTCGCATTTCATCCATGCGCGTTTGATGACGACGCACCTCATCCAGCCAAACAGCGGCTTTATATCCAAACGTGATCGGTTGTGCGTGTTGGCCATGGGTGCGCCCTGGCATGGCCGTGGCGGCATGGGTCACGACATGATCCAGCAGCGCATCGGCCAACGCTTCTAGGCGCGATGTGATGACGGCTTCTGCATCACGGATTTGCAGCATGATGCCCGTATCGGTGATGTCCTGGGTGGTCGCCCCCCAATGAACGTATTCGCCATAATCGCCGTCGCACTTGGCACCGATGGCGCGAACAAGTGGGACAATGGGATGGGATGTGCGGTCCATTTCAAGTTTCATCTCGGCGAGATCATACATTTCAGCGTCGCCCACATCTTTGATGGCCTCGGCCGCGGCATCGGGAATGATGCCCAACTCTGCTTCGGCTTCTGCCAGGGCAACCTCAACATCCAGCCACGCTTGCACCGTGCGCCGGTCAGAGAATATCTCTCGCATTTCGGGGGTCGAGAATTGATCGCGAAATAACTCACTATCGATGACATAGGCAGACATGTGGCGCTCCTTAAACTTGGCTCTATTGAAGCACAGTTCGCAACGGCAGGGAATTCGATGCCCGTGGGAATTTGGCTGCACAAATGACCATCTATAGACACGCCGTGATTATATAAGATAGTGACATAACTATGTAGGTATGTAACTAATAAACTATGACAGATCAAAAAAGAACCATTATGGTCGGTGCAGCCGAGGCCAATCAGCGGTTTTCGCGATTGCTATCCGAGGCAGAAAGGGGCCACGACGTTGTTGTCACCCGTCGAGGTCAGCCCGTCGCGAAATTGTCAGCAATCGGCTCGGTTGAAGACCAATCCACACCCTTTGGCCGGAATCCAGAAACGGATATCCCGAACTATCAGGAACGTGTGGACTTAATAGAGACCTGCAAAAAGATGAATGCGGTTGGCCTCAACCAAGGAACCAGCGGCAATGCGTCAATCCGAGTCGATGGCGGACTGCTGATTACACCGTCTGGACTGGATTACGACAAGCTATCGCCCTCCGACATGGTCAAAATCGATTATGAAGGCAAAGTGTTGCGCGGTGGTAAAGCACCCAGTAGCGAATGGCATTTCCATTGCCGGGTGATGGCAGCCAAGCCAAAGGCGGGGGCATTGCTTCATACCCATTCAATTAATGCGACGACGCTGGCGTGCTTGGGGAGGGGCATTCCCCCATTTCATTACATGATCGCCGTGGCAGGGGGGCGTGATATCAAGTGTGCGCCCTATGCCACGTTCGGGACCGAGAAACTGGCCGATGCTGTCTTGGAAGCTTTAGATGGTCGGTTGGCTTGCTTGATGGCGAACCACGGTATGATCGTCTTGGGACGCAATATCGAAGATGCATTTAAGCGCGCGGTTGAGATTGAAACCCTGGCTGCGCAATATTTAAAGGCACTGGCCATCGGGACACCCCAACTGCTGACCATCGGCGAGATGGAGGTGGTTTTAGATAAGTTCAAAACCTACAGCGCTTGGGCTGATCCGCGAAGATGAGCACCAAATGAGATCCGGAGGATCCTATGAAAATTCCTGACTTGCCGTTTACGCTGACCGATTGGGATCAGGTCGAGCAAGTGACTTATCCCGGAGAAACCGGCGAGGCGATCTCGCGTACGCTGAATATCGGCGATATCCGTGTGCGCGTGGTTGAATATTCCCCCGGTTATTTAGCTGATCATTGGTGTGACCGAGGGCATATTTTGTACGTGCTGGAAGGCGAATTAACCAGCGAGCTCAAAGATGGCCGTAGCGTCGTAATGACGCCAGGTATGGGCTATCAGGTTTCAGACTTTGGTGATTCGCCACATAGGTCACGCACTGACGTAGGCGCAAAACTGTTCATCGTCGACTAAACTCAGAAATGTAGCGCCCAACAAAAAACGCCCCGGAAAAACCAGGGCGTTTTCGTCAAAGCTGGCCGGCGATCTCTTAGTGAAGATCCGCCCAGATTTTCCGTTTCAGCGCATAGAGCATCGCTGTGAAGATGATCAAGAACAAGATGACCTTCATGCCGAGGTTTTTACGCTCGTTCAATTCAGGTTCAGCTGTCCATGTCAGGAACGTCGCCACATCGTGTGCCATTTGAGAAACGGTGGCAGGTGTGCCATCTGCGTACTCAACACTATCTTCATAAAGCGGTGGCGCCATCGAGATGGCATGACCTGGGTAGTATTTATTGTAATACTGCGTATCTGCAATTTCGAAGCCTTCAGGAGCTTCGTCCAGATAACCCGTTAGCAGCCCGTAAACATAGTCCGCCCCAATCGGGAAGCCGGTTGGCTGGAGCATGGATACGCGAATGGCACTGTCACCGCCGCCTGCGCGGGCTTTGGTAATCAGCGACAGGTCCAGTGGGTACGCCCCGCCATTGGCGAACTGCGCAGCTTGCTTGTTCGGGAAGGGGGATGGCCAACGGTCAGCTGGAATCGCTGTCCGTTCGAACATTTCGCCTTCCTCGTTGGGACCATCAGTTACCTCATACTCGGAAGCGAGAGCTTTGATCTCGTCCTCGTTGTAGCCCAGATCTTCGAAGTTGCGGAAGGCAATACGTGAAAGTCCATGGCACGCGGCACAGACGTTCTTGTACACTTGGAAACCACGCTGCAACGCAGCCTGATCGTAGGTGCCAAAGATGCCCTGGAATGACCAGTCTTGAGCTGGAGCTTTTGGGCCCTTGGCAGCAGCATGTACGTTGCCTGCACTTACAGCAATGCCGATAACGACCACGGCAGCACTTAGTGTTTTAATCATCTGCATGGCCTTACTCCGCCGCTTGAGGTGCATGGGAAGCTTTGACCGATGCAGCAATGCTGCTCGGCAAAGGTTTTGGACGTTCGAGAACGCCAATGACCGGCACCAAGATAATGAGGTGGAAGAAGTAATAGAACGTCGCCCACTGCGTGATGGTTACAAAGACACCCTCTGCAGGCTGACCGCCGACCCAACCAAGGATCACGCAGTCAATGGCAAAGACCCAGAACGCGACCTTGTAAACTGGACGATACTTGGACGAGCGAACCCGAGAACGATCCAACCATGGCAATGCAAGCAATACCAAGATGGATGCGAACATCGCAATCACGCCAGCCAATTTGGCGGACATGAACCACTGCAAGAACCAGGCATAGATGAAGTAGTCATCGGTAAACGCACGCAGGATCGCATAGAACGGTAAGAAGTACCATTCAGGGACGATAAGCGATGGCGTTACCAAAGAGTTTGCAGGGACATAGTTGTCCGGGTGACCCAGGTAGTTCGGCGCATAAAACACGATGAATGCGAAGAAGATCAAGAAGATTCCCAAGCCGTACATGTCTTTGATCGTGTAGTACGGATGAAAAGGAATGGTGTCTTCTTTCTCGTCCTTGATTTCAACACCTGTTGGGTTGTTGGAATGGTGCATGTGTAACGCCCACAAGTGGACGAAGACCAATCCAACAATCACGAATGGCAGCAGGTAATGCAGTGCAAAGAACCGGTTCAATGTTGGGTTGCCCACAACAAAACCGCCCCAAAGCCATTCGACGATAGGCTCCCCGACGATTGGGAAAGCCGAGAACAGGTTGGTGATCACGGTCGCACCCCAGAAGCTCATTTGGCCCCAAGGCAGAACGTAACCCATGAACGCCGTCGCCATCATTGCCAGAAGAATGAAGATACCGACCATCCACAAAATTTCGCGAGGTGCTTTGTACGATCCGTAGTAAAGCCCGCGGAAAATATGGATATAAACGATGAAGAAGAAGAAGTGCGCGCCATTCATATGAATATAGCGAAGCAGCCAACCAAAGTTGACGTCGCGCATGATCCGGTCAACCGAGTCGAAGGCAGCAGACTCAATGGCCGCATAGCTCATCGCCAGGGTGATCCCAGACACGATCATAATGACTAGAATGATCCCGGCCAATGATCCGAAATTCCAGAAGTAATTCAGGTTTTTCGGCGTTGGATACTTGTTCAACTGCGCGTCAAGAAAGGAGAATACCGGCAGGCGATATTCGATCCAATTGACGATCGCGTTGTTTGATTTGTAATCCGAGCTTGAACTCATTTTTATTGCTCCCCTCAGCCGATCTTGACGGTTGTATCGTCAAGGAACTCATACCCAGGCACCGGTAAGTTGGTTGGTGCTGGTCCCTTGCGAATCCGCCCTGAAGTGTCGTAGTGCGAGCCATGGCATGGGCAGAACCACCCGCCGAACTCACCCTTTGAATCGCCACTTTTTTGACCAAGTGGAATACAACCGAGGTGCGTGCAGACGCCGACCATGACCAGCCATTCAGGCTTCTGGACGCGATCTGCGTCTTTTTGTGGATCAGGAAGGTCGCCAAGGGCAACACCCTCAGCCTCAGTAATCTCTTCTTCGGTGCGGCGGCGGATAAAGACCGGCTTGCCACGCCAAGTAACTGTAATACTTTGTCCAACTTCGATGGCCGACAAATCGACTTCGATCGATGCCAATGCCAGCGTATCCGCTGCTGGATTCATTTGATCAATAAACGGCCAGACAGCCAAAGCTGTTCCGGCGGCACCCACGGCGACTGTGCTCCAAAGAAGGAAATCTCGACGCGTTTTATCGTCGATCTCTGCATTCCCACTCATGGGCTGGTCCGCATTTTGCGCACTCTCGCTCATGTATATTCCCCTTGATTACTCTTCATTCCTATCCCGCCCAATTCAAAAGGCAGCTAACACCTTACGAATCCAGCTAAAGATCGGTTTACACCAAGACATTCACATCAGCTAATTAACTTTGCATTTGTGGACGCCCAACAGTCATTGTTATCGTTCGCCCGATTTCCAGGTGCAAATGGACGACAACAAGAATTGTTATAATGGATGATCCAATGGTTACAAGGAATTAACGTTAAGCGAACGCGTTGAAAAATAATTGAATTTTGGGGTGACCAATCCCCGATGAATGCTAGTTTTTAAATCGGGACGAAATTGGACCTCCTTTTATGAATGACGTCAAAAATCGCATCTCTTTTGCGCTATTTGAGCCGGATATTCCGCAAAATGCCGGAAATGTATTTCGGACAGCAGCATGCCTTAATACGGTTGTGCATGTGATTGAGCCCTGTGGGTTTGCATTGTCGCACGCAAAACTTCGACGTGCGGGCATGGATTACATTGATCATCTGGAATTGATCACCCACACCAGTTGGGCAAAGTTCGTGGAAACAAAGCCTTACGATCGTTTGGTCCTGTTGACCACCAAGGGTGATGCGTCATTGCCGGACTTTGATTTCCGATCAGGCGATTGTTTATTGTTGGGCCGGGAAAGTGCCGGTGTGCCTGATGACGTGCATGAATTTGCCGATATTCGTTTGGTTTTGCCAATGCATGCCGGTTTGCGTTCGCTCAATGTTTCGGTGGCTGGCGCGATTGCAGGGTTTGAGGCGCTTCGTCAGTTGCAAGGACTGCCCAGCTCTAACACAATAAGCGGACACTAAGATTTACTAGGGGGAGGAATTCAACCCACATGACGACAGACACCGACCATAGCCAAAACAATGCCTACGGTGATGCGCACAAGGCCACGGCGACAGCCTGGTTTGCGGAACTACGAGACCGTCTTTGCGCTCGATTAGAAGAGCTAGAGCAAGACGCCACGCCCCAAGAACTGAACGAAGATTTTGCACCCCAGGCATTTGAGCGCACATCCTGGGAGCGTCCGGGCGGCGGTGGCGGGACGATGTCGGTGCTGCGCAACGGTCGGGTGTTTGAAAAAGCGGGCGTCAACATTTCTACAGTACACGGCGAATTTTCCGAAGAATTTAGGGCCCGTATGCCCGGCGCCCAGGAAGATCCTCGGTTTTGGGCGGCAGGAATATCGGTGGTTATACATCCCAGATCGCCTCTAGTCCCCATTGCGCACATGAACACACGGATGATCGTTACCACCCAAGGCTGGTTTGGCGGCGGCGGCGATTTGACCCCTGTGTTTCCTGAAGCGTCAGAGACAGACCGCTTTCATGGTGCGTTTAAGGACGCTTGCGACGCTCACGACAGAAGCCTACATCCCAAATATAAGAAATGGTGTGACGAATACTTCTTTTTACCACACCGGAACGAAGCCAGAGGTGTGGGTGGCATTTTCTATGACAATCACAACACGGGTGATTGGGATGCTGATTTCGCTTTTACCCAAGATGTTGGAAGCGCGTTCGTCCAAGTTTACCCTGATATCGCACGGGACAAAATGAACCTCGCGTGGACCGCCGAGGAGAAAGAAGCACAGCGCGTCAAGCGTGGTCGCTACGTCGAGTTCAACTTGTTATATGACCGGGGTACGATTTTTGGATTAAAAACCGGCGGCAACGTCGAGGCCATTTTGATGAGCTTGCCACCTGATGTGGCCTGGCCGTAATAGTAAAAAGTTAAGTTAAGTAAAGGAACTAAGACATGGGTTTAGAAGGAATTGGTATCGGCGGTATTTTGGTTTTGATCGCCAATGTCTATGCCATCATCAAAACATTGGGATCGAACGCGACAACAGGGCAAAAGGTATTTTGGATTATACTTATTCTGCTGTTGCCGATTCTCGGTGTGATCATTTGGTTCTTCGCGGGGCCCAGGGGATAAGTGGGACGCCCAGAGGGGAATCAGCGGGCTTATAATGCGGTCTTTATGCGCGGTGGGACATCCAAAGGGGTGTTCTTTCGCCATGACGAATTGCCCGATGATTTGGCGGCTCGCAATGAGATATTTGTTCACGCGATTGGTAGCCCTGATCCCTATGGCCGTCAGTTGAATGGCATGGGTGGCGGGGTATCGTCCCTGTCCAAGGCTGTTATTGTTGGGCCATCGACTAAAGATGGGGCCGATGTTGATTACACGTTCGCACAGGTGTTGATCGAAGCGCCCGAAGTCGATTATTCGGCGACATGTGGGAACTTGTCTTCGGCCATTGGACCGTTTGCGGTGGACCAAGGTCTTGTCGCGCCCAAAGACGGTGAACAAACCGTGCGGGTTCACAACACGAATACAGGCAAAATCTATCATGCGACGTTTTCTGTGTCGCAAGGAGCCTTTGACCCATTCGGTGATTTCGAAATTCCTGGCGTCGGAGGTACAGGGTCAAAGATTCGATTGGATTATTTGGACCCGGGTGGCGCGACGACGGGACAACTTTTGCCGAGCGGCAATGTCATCGATGTCTTGGAGGTGCTTGGCATAGGAGAGGTGAAAGTCAGCGCCATTGATGCATCGAATGCCGTCGTATTTCTGGATGCCGCCCGATTGGGAAAGACGGCAACAGAGAATGTCAGCGAACTAGAATCCGACACAGAATTCATGGATGCACTGGAGCGGATTCGATGCGCTGCTGGTGTTGTTATGGGATTGGCATCCACGCCCGAAGATGTGCCGCCAGGCAATCCCAAGATCGGCATCGTGAGTGCACCGGCAAGAAGCACATCATTGGATGGCAGCTCGCTCGTGCCAGATGACATGGACATTACCGCACGTATTGTATCCATGGGGCAAGTTCATCGAGCGCTTCCGTTGACAGGATCCATGTGTTTGGGCGTGGCGTGTCGTATTCCTGGCACAATCACGCACCAAATCTGTCGTCCGCAGGCGGGTGATATTCGAATTGCCAATCCATCGGGGATTATTCCCGTCGATGCCGATGTATCAGCAGAAGGGGATACGGTTATCGCCAAGAGTTGCACCGTTTATCGCACGGCACGGCCGCTGATGGCAGGGCAAGTCCTGGTTCCTCATCCGTGATGCAGATCACAGCTAATTCTTGAATGTTATTGGTACTTTATGTCCACTGGGTAACAACTGGGGGCATTATGGGACATTTCAATCAATCTGGCGCCGAGCGCCGAGAGCATGCCCGCGTGCAACAACCTCAACTTTATGTGCGTGTGGGTGGTCGCGTTTACCGAACGGTGGAATGGAGCTACGGCGGACTTTTGATCGAGGATGCGAGCGGCCAGTTGCCAACAGGTGCGCTTATCAGGATTGATGGTCTTGCCGATGAGCAGGCGTACAGAGGGGCATCATCACCGCATACCGTTGATATCCGTGCCCGTGTCATCCGCGCCATGCGAGATGAAGGATTAGCCGCGTTATCTTGCCTTAAACTGGACGATGCCGCCTACCGCATTTTGCGCACTGTCGGCGGCGATTATACTGAACCACAAGCAGATCTCGCCTAAAGAAACCACCTTGAGTGATCCGTCGAATTCGGGTGGCAGTTTTGGATTTATTTTGTCCGCCAACTTTCCGGTAAAATAATCGTAACCGGAATGACTAATACGCATATGCCATAAGTATAATTGTTGATCTTGGCCCATTGGGAAATAACTAGGGTCATGATGGGACATTTAAATCAATATAGCGAAAAACATCGCAATCATATTCACGTGCAGCGGCCTCAACTGCGAGTTCGTGTGGGTGGGCGAACATTTCGAACGGTGGAGTGGAGCTACGGCGGCCTTTTGGTCGAGGACGATGACCGCCAGTTACCAATAGGCGCGCTTGTCCGGATAGATGGTCTTGCTGATGAGCACTCGCACGGAGGTGCATCAACGCCGCATATCGTTGATATCCGTGCCCGCGTCATTCGCACGATGCCGGATGAAGGGCTCGCCGCGCTATCTTGTCTCAAACTAGACAATGCCGCTTATCGATTTTTGAGTATAGCGGGTGGCGACTTTACTGAGGTACAGGCAGACCTAGCCTAATAACGCCGCGAACCTGGTCAGTTGGGATCGGTTTCCCTTTTCGAAAAATGGATATCTGACCATTGTCAGCCAAGCTCTTGGCCGCCTGACGCACTTTTTTCAACAATGGTCGCCAGTCATCGGGACGCACAGCCCGCGCCACTTCGGATGGGCATATTGTTTTGCCGATACCCCGTTCCTCGACCAGCGCTATAACCTGCGCACGAATTCGGGCATCAATATCGTTCTGGTTCTGAGATGGCTCACTCATCGAACCAGTTCCGCCAGGCATCCCATCCGATGATGTGATCAGCCATAATCGCGTATCCATCTCGCGTAGGGTGAACGCCATCACCTTTGATATAATATTTGGGCCAATCAGAATGGGCGCTCAATGGTGTAAAGATATCCAGATACGGCACACCTAAATCGGCTGCCACGTCCTGGAACATATCGGATAATTGAACGTTGCGGCTGGATGACAGGAACCGCTCCCGGCCCGGTGCCGACGAAAATGGCATATCATCATCGTTCACCGGCGGCGGGCCGATCCACAACGTTGGCAGCCAGTCCTTGGCTTCTGAAATTACCCTGCGTGCCCATTCAACAGCTTCTTCAGGACTGTTCCGCAATTTGCCACCATCCATCGCCATATCGTTGCAGCCAAACGAGAATACCAATGCACAGGGGTTTTCAGCAGGCATGCGCGCTTCTGCCTCTGCCCGCCAACGGGTTTCGATCATGGTCGTGGTGTCGCCTCGAATACCAAGGTTGCACATGGTCAGGTCGTGCCCAGCTTGGCGTTCGCGTTGCATCACGCGCCCAGGCCAGCCCAAAAAATCGTCGTCACCAGTGCCGAGGACAAGGCTATCCCCGATGAAGCATATGCGCAGTTCTGTCATGAGTTATCTTTCTTGGACTATTATTCCGTTAGTTTATCAATTTCTGTTTTGAGCTTGGCAAGGCACGCGTCGCGATCTGCTTTGAAATCTCCGTCTGACCACCAATTTTCGACGGCGCGAAGCACACGACCGATTTTGGGACCACGCAGCAGTCCCATTGCTTGTGCATCAGAACCAGATATTGGAAGCTCGGGTGCGTGCCATGAAAACGCCATTTCTAATTGCTGTAAACGCGCGGCGGTTTCTTCGGCGGGCAGGCGCGCGACTTCGGCCAAACGCGAGGCCCAGGCCAGAATCGTTGCGTCCTGAATCGACTCCGCGCCCTGGCTATGGATCAGTTTTCGGGTCGCCGCTTCGTCCAGCGGTTTGTCGAGGCTGGGGGCCAGTTCGGCCATTTTAGACAATCGATAACTCTCGCGATTGGAAAGCCTGAGGCGGCTCGACATCATCGAAACATCGCTTTCAGGATCCAGTACGGCACCCAACCTGCGGATGGGGTCCGGTTTCATGCCGTCGATCACGAGCCCCCTGGTCGCCAGCCAACTCGCTGCACGCAGACGTCCAATTTCCGTCGCGTTGGGTAGAATAACGTCCAAGACGTGGGCTTCGCGCATCAAAAGAAAAACATCGGCCGCATCGGGGGCCATGACGATTTTGAGGATTTCATCTCGGATTCGTTCAACAGAGATTTCCGATAATTTTTCGGCATATTTTCGGCAGGCCAGAAACGCATTCTGATCAATAGGAGGCCGCCCGTAATGCCCGTAGAACCTAAAGTAGCGAAGTATCCGTAAATAGTCCTCGGCGACCCGATCTTCGGCATTCCCAATGAAACGAATTTGCCCGTGGGCGAGATCTTTGATGCCGTTATGATAATCGTATACATCACCGTCGGTATTTGCCGACAAGGCATTGATGGTGAAATCACGCCTGGATGAATCGACGATCCAGTCGTCGGTGAATGCTACAACGGCGCGTCGGCCAAATGTCTCGACATCTTTTCGCAAGGTGGTGATTTCAAACGTGCGATCTCCGCAGATCGCTGTGATGGTACCATGCTCGATACCCGTCGGTGCGGAACGGATATCGGCAGCACGCAGCAGTTCGATGACTTTTTCAGGCGCGTCCGGGGTGGCAATATCGATGTCTTTTACTGGTCGCTTGGCGATGGCATCACGGACACATCCGCCAACAAATCGGACGTCGGCATCGTTTATCTTCAGCGCATTCATCAGACGGACTGTCTCAGGCGCAGTGATCCAGGATTCTGGGCCGAGCTTTCCGGTTGGATCTTGAGTCGCGGTCATCGAAATCATGTTCTATATTAGTCTGGGCGCACGACGAGGCCAATATGCTCACGCCATGTGAGCATTCGGGGAGCAAAACTATATGATGGGTGAAACAAAAAGCCCATGGACTTACTTCGCGTATGAAAATGATGCTCCTTCGGAGTCTTTCGGTAGCTTGGCAACGTTCATAGATTTGTGGCGGTCGAAATGTCCTGGTCCTGATCGGTTTCCAAGGTGGCGGCAATTCGAACCCCTGGAATTTGAGGGCTGGTGGGGGCAGATTTCGCTTGCCGAGGTCTGCTACGATCCCATTGATCTCAGATGGGTTCTATGGGGCACCGCCATCACTGAATGGTGGGGTTGTGATTATACCAACAAACGGGTATCGGAAATTTCAGATGTCGCCGATGTTTGGGAAAATTTTGAACGCGGATACCTGGAAAGACTCATTGATCAGAGACTGATCGGGTTTGTCTCGGGGTCTCTGGCGCCACAACGGCGAGGGTACAACTTTATCAATGGCATCGACTTGCCGCTTGAGAGAGATGGCGCGATTACTCACATCCTAAGTGCTTATACGAAAGTAAATCCAGCTGATGCGTTTGAGCCGGACTTGACGCCTGTTCATTCAGTTGGGGTGTCTTAGCAAGATGATTTATTTTTCATCGAGGACGGTAGCACCATTCCAGCTTGCGGGAGGTGGATTGTCGATAAAGGCCTGGCATTTCCGTGTCAGCAACGCGACGACGGGGTCGTTCGGTTGTTCTTTGTCCAACTTTCCGAGGATAAACAAAGCATCGCTGAAATCGCGATGAAGATAAAAGTCGAAGGCTTGTTCGTATTTGGACGCGCGTTTGAGGGTGTCCTTTCCAACATAGAATGCGGCATCTTCGGCGCGCTCTCCCATCAATTCATAAATCGTCAGCGGCAGTGTGGTACCTTTTGCTTCAACGATATCGACCCGACGAAACAAAAACTCTGATGTGCATTTGCGACGGACTGTATCGCTGACCAGCAGCTGTGTCCCATAAAACTTGTTCAATCCTTCAATGCGCGCTGCCAAGTTCACGTTGGCCCCCAAACACGTGTATTGCATGCGATCACTTGCCCCGACATTGCCAACAAGAACATCGCCGCAATGTAGGCCAAACCGGGTCGGCATAGGTGATAGACCCTTTTCGATGAACTCTTTGTTCAAATCCTCTGAAATATGATATGCCGTCAGCATGCCGCGACAGGCGTTGATGATGTGATCGGGGTCTTCTGTCGGCGCATTCCAAAATGCCATGATGGCATCACCAATGAATTTATCGATCGTGCCGCGGTTGGCTTGAATCCCAAACGATAAATTTTCGAAATACTCTGACATTTGCGCCATGGTGTCTTCGGGAGTCATGCGTTCCGTCATCGTTGTAAAACCCGCGACATCGGTAAACAGCATGGTCACTTCTCGCTTCACACCACCGACCTTGGCGCTTTGACCGGATTGAACCAACTCGCGTACCACGTCGCGCGGCACGAACCGTAAAAACTTATCCAATGCATCTCTCATGCGGGTCATCGATATACGCAGTTTGTTGATTTCATCGAATGGTGATTCGAAATCCTATACTTCCGACAAGTTGAGTTGCGTGATTTGATCGGACATCACACGCAGGCGCATGATTGGACCGGTAATCCACCCAGCCATAATGGCAACGCCACCCACTGCGAATATCAGAACCCCGCCCGCTAGCAACAATGAGCGCTGCAAGGTCGCCATGAGATCGCCCGTATAATCGCTGACAGCGGCCACGCTGATGATGTTCCAGGTGGCAAGATTATTGGTTGATGGTGGCTTGAAGAAGCTTACATAATCTTGGTTGTTCGATGTAAATGTTGCTTCGGATGACGCCGATAAATCCAGCATGTCATAGGCCTGCCGCAGCAAATGATCATCGATCTCAGACGCCAACAACATCTCGACGCTGCCAAGCTGAGATTGTCGTACCGCTATTTCAGGTTCTGGGTGCGCAATCACAAGTCCATCGCGATCTAAGACCGCAACAATACCGTTTTCCCCCGGGCTCAATTTTTTGACGAGTCTGCCAAGATCATCCAGGGATAGGTCGACACCAATAGACAAAGCCGGCTTGTGATAGACCGTTTTAGAAACGGTGATCCCAGGTTTTTTGAGGCTAGCGAAAATATATACGTCAGAAATTACAGTGCTTTGCGTACGCTGTGATTCACGAAACCAGGATCTAGGCCTGGGGTCGTAACTAGAATGAGCAAGGGTGCGCGGAGAAACGTCACTTAACTCGTCGCCCTTCTCATCGAAATACCACCATTTCTCATGACGACCGTCTTTGCCCACCATTGGACCGATAACCCGCCAAGCTAAAGCCGCCTCTGTAGGAATGCCCGCAACTTTGCGGTGACTTCCATCAGGGGCGATTAAGCTAATGGCCTGGACAAAAGCACCGTTCGGAAAGCCGACAAACATCCCATAGTACTGCGGATAACTTCGTAGGCTGGTCGATAATGTGATCAGTAGTGGTTCTGGGGTTTGCCAATCAAATATTGAGTGGGGTAGATGTGCAACCGTATCAATCGACCGAACGGAACGTTCGATCAGTTGGTTAACGCCCAATTCTGCGGCGTGTGCCGCCTGCGAAATACTTGCCCGCGCATTGTCCAAAATGGCGTTGCGATTACCGATATAGTTCAGCACTGCGATCACAGCGATTGTTGCCGCAGTAAAGATCGCGAACGCGCTAATGACAGTGATTTTAAGGGGTAATTTCATCCGTTCCCATGGGGCTGTAAACCTGAAGGTTTGGGTGATGGGTGCATTTGGCTGACCAGTCTGACATCATTTGCTTGTGATCACCAACAGTAGAATTGGTTATAGATATGCAGGATATGCGTACATAATAGCCCGCTAATATAAGTGGCCGCAAAAGGCACCCAATCCCTGATTTGGCAATCAGCTAGGGGCAGCCTGTGGCGTATTGATCAGATCTCGAGCGCGCACCATGCCTCAAATCTGTGCCAGCAGTGCGGGTTCTGCTGCACGGGCTTGTTATTCGAATATGTGAGCTTTGAAGATCACGTACTTGGAAAGATTAATCGACAAGAAACTTCGCAATCGGATGTTGCCCAGCGAGGTTGAGCAGAAAACCGTCACATTGTGTTTTGAGATCATCAAGATTATTGATCGTCATTTTCGAAAGACCAGTCGGCTCAACACCTATGCGCGGCTCGTGATCAGTATCGATCATCTCAACGAAAAATCAAAATAACCAATGGATCGATTGTTATTGCCCAAAGTTTGGCGGAACAATCTTGCCGTCTTCAAGCCTAGGCGGTGAATAGGGCGCGCCGCCCGCAGGATCGCCTCCCAACAGGGCGACTGTTACCAAGCTCCCGATCAACAGCACCAGACCTGCAATCAACGACCAAAAGATAGGCCCTTTTTCTAGGCTGGGTGGCTCTGCACCCGCTTTTTTGGCTTTATAGCGAACGAACGCATTCCAGGCCAAATACATGAGGAACGGCGCCAACAGAGGCAACAAATAAGTAATTAAGATTCTGAACACAGATCAGGCCTCGTATGGTTTCAGGATGTCATAAAGGTTGCGCAGCATTCCCGCTGTGGCACCCCAAATATAGTAATCGTTGTATGGCATCGCATAAAATTCGCGAACTTCACCGTTATGGGTTCGGCTGTCACGGCGATGGTTGGATTCATCCATAAAGAATGACAGCGGCACCTCAAATGCTTCTGCGACTTCGAACGCGTCGAGAGAAATGCTGAATCCGGGTTTTACCAAACCAACAAAGGGTGTGACCGAAAAACCCGTCCGCACAACGTATTCATCAAGCCTGCCGATGATATCCACTTGCGATGGACGCAAGCCCACTTCTTCCTCGGCTTCTCGAAGTGCCGCAGCTTCTGGGGACGGATCATCGTCTTCAACGCGTCCTCCCGGGAAACTGATTTGGCCGGGATGATGATCCAAATGATCCGTTCGCTTGGTGAGCATCACTGTCAAACCATCCGAATGCTCGATCAGCGGGACCAGAACGGCAGCTTGGCGGAGATTGGTCCCCGGTAACATCCCCGGATTCAGGTCATGATCTCCTCGCGAAGATCTGATACCAGCCTCGGCATATGACCCATTCATCCGTTCTCTGATCACTAAGCTATTCATCAAAATTAGGAGACGGCTCCAAGTTCAAATTGTGCCCCGTTGCTCTCGACGCAAAGGACTTTCCTGCCTTTGATATCGGCCTCAATTGCGTGTTCCGCAAGCTCGTAAAATACAGATCTGATGATTAGGGCTTCTGTTCCATCATCCGCGAGTTGCAGATACGGTCGAGGCTCACCTGTTTCTGGGTCCATGATAACGCGAATGGGATGATTGGCGTCCGCGGTGATCCACATGTCGACATTGGTGCGAAACCGCAGGCCGTTCACGCCATTGTCATTTGTCCGATCAAGTTCAACAGCCAAAAATGGCGCATCATCGACTTGGATTTTTGCCATTTCTGCTGGTGTTATGAGCCAGTAATCACCATCTAAGTCTCGACGAAGGACAGTTGAAAAGAGTTTAACCAAGGCATGCCGATTGATGGGCGAGCCCTGATAATGCCACACTCCACTGGTATCGATACGCATATCAATATTGCCGCAGACAATTTGGCCTGGGCGTTGATCAAAACCACGGGGTGGCGGGCAGGTCGACTCTGCACCTTGAGCAAATGTAATATTTTCGATCTTTCCGGGGGTATCCTGCATCAAGTAGGCTTTACTCCAAAGGCCAAACTAGGAGAATAAAACGTGAGCGAGAGCACCCACGAAGCGAGTTCCGACAAGGATACACCGATTGCCCCAAAAGGTCAGGGGCCGATTGCTGATATTGAGGCGTTAGCCGCAAAAATGTCAGCGGCCCGCGCTGCCGTCGGACAGGCTATTTATGGCCAAGAGCTGGTCGTCGAAGAAAGTATGATTACACTGCTGGCGGGTGGCCACATTTTGCTGATTGGCGTCCCCGGATTGGGCAAAACGCGATTGGTTGAAACCCTGGGAACCGTGTTCGGTCTGGATGACAAACGCGTTCAGTTCACGCCCGACCTGATGCCAGCTGATATTTTGGGATCAGAGGTCCTGGAGGAAAGTGATGCCGGACGGCGGTCATTCCGCTTTGTTAAGGGGCCTGTATTCGCACAATTGTTGATGGCGGACGAGATCAACCGAGCCAGCCCACGCACTCAGTCCGCATTGTTGCAGGCCATGCAAGAAAAACGGGTGTCTGTTGCCGGCACATACCACGACCTTCCAAAGCCGTTTCATGTTCTGGCGACACAGAACCCGCTGGAGCAGGAGGGCACATACCCGCTACCTGAGGCGCAACTCGATCGGTTCTTCATGCAGGTGAATGTCGAATATCCAGATTTGGACGCCGAACGAGATATCTTGATCAAGACAACAGGTAACGAAGATGTCGCGCCTGGACGTGTTTTAGATGCCGACAGCTTGATGGCGGCACAAAGGCTTGTGCGCTCGATCCCTGTTGGCGAGTCGGTATCAGAAGCGATTTTGACATTGGTTCGGGCAGGGCGACCTGAAACATCTGACTTGGTGTCTGTGCAGACGAACGTGTCATGGGGCCCTGGCCCTCGTGCGTCGCAAGCGCTGATGCTTGGCGTCCGCGCCCGTGCCGTCATTGAAGGACGTTTCTCGCCCAGTGTCGACGACGTCCTGGCACTCGCGGCACCGATATTGAGGCACCGGATGGCCCTGACCTTTGCCGCACGTGCCGAGGGCGTGACGTTGGATGAAGTGATCACCGCCCTTTGCGAGCGGATTGCCTAGAGACAGATGAACGCGTCTCGCACATATACGCACCACGACGCAGAAGCACTTGCGGCTGGTCTGCCGCCGTTGATGGTGGCCGCTGAACGCGTTGCGAATACGGTGTCCCAAGGGGTGCACGGTCGACGGCGTGTTGGCCAAGGCGAGACGTTTTGGCAGTTCAGGCGCTACGAGTCTGGTGATTCCATGCAGCAGATCGACTGGCGTCAGTCGGCAAAAAATGATCCTGTATTTATTCGGGAAACGGAATGGGAAGCCGCGCAGAGCGTTTGGCTGTGGCGCGATGGGTCGCCATCTATGGCGTATGGTTCCAATAGTGACTCGACCACCAAGCGTGATCGTGCAGATCTATTACTGATGGCACTGGCGTCATTGCTGATTCGTGGTGGCGAACATGTTGCGCTGCTTGGCACGGGACAGAGCCCATGTGCGGGGCGAAATGTCCTGACACGCATTTGGAACGAGATTGAGAGCGGTCGTGTTTCGGATGCAGGTTTGCCGCAATTTGAAATGCTGCCGCGGCATGGACGCTTGGTGATGTTTGGCGATTTTCTATCATCCGAAGATAAAACGCAGATGGCGGTGAATGCGTTTGCGCATCATGGCATCCGTGGCCACTTGGTCCATCTGATAGACCCGGCAGAGGAAACGTTTCCGTTTGAGGGGCGTGTCCAATTCGAAGGGCCCGAAGATGAGGGACGTACCATCATTGGGAATACCGGTGGTGTTGCCGAGGAATACCGAAATGTATTTCAGGCCCACATCGATGGCGTGCAGTCTATCGCACGCGCAGCCGGTTGGGGTTATACACGACATCGGACAGATGCTTCACCCGAAGCTGCATTGATGGCGCTTTATCTCGCTCTCAGTGATCAGGGTAGGGGGCGACGTGATTAGTTTAGGTCCCCTTGCGTTTCTTACGCCATGGGCCCTCGCGGCCCTGTTGGTGCTGCCGGCTATCTGGTGGTTGCTACGCCTGACCCCACCCGTTCCAAACAAAGTTGTTTTCCCACCAATCCAACTGTTATTCGGGTTGATTTCTAAACATGAAACGGCGGCCAAAACACCCTGGTGGTTGTTATTGCTGCGGCTTTTGATCGCAGCCTTAATCATTTTTGCCGCGGCGCGTCCATTGTTGCATGCCGACGCCGAAGCGGGCGGCGATGGGCCTGTTGTCATCGTTATCGATAATGGCTGGGCGGCAGCGGACCGCTGGGATGTGCGGCGTGACATTGCCGTTTCAATTGCGGAGCGCGCTGCACGCGCAGGTCGTCAGATTGTGGTGTTGCCTACCGCTGCACCTGCTGACGGTGGGGCGATTACCGTTCAATCACTTGGCCCAGAAGAAGCACGAGACGTTTTGTCAAAGTTGTCGCCGAACCCCTGGCCGACAGACCGCGGTGCTGCGACGTCGGCCTTGGCTAAGTGGTCAGAAGGGTTCAACGGGTTGGCTGATATCCGCTGGTTATCAGATGGCATTGATGATGCCGGTGCAGAAGTATTGGGCGAGCGCTTGCGTGCGCTGGGTCGATTGACCGTTTATGGGACAGGTGAATTGGATACAACGATTGTCCGCCCACCCGAAACGACACCTGCCGGCTTGGAAGTGTTTGTTGAGCGGGCGCGCACGGATACGGCGAGTATTCCATTCGAAGTCCGTGGTCTGGATGGCAAAGGGCGTGTCCAGGCCGTCGCGACGGGACAGTTTGCGCCGGATGCCCGTGTCGTTGAACTATTATTGGAAGGTCCGTCCGAGATTCTGAACCGGATCGATAGGGTCCAGATTGGCAACGCCAGCCATGCCGGTGCCGTGGTCTTGCTTGACCAGCGTTGGCGTCGGCGCGCGGTCGGTGTGCTTGATGTAGATGGGGCAGCCGCGGTGCAGCCGCTCCTCAGCAAAAGCTATTATATCTCTCGGGCCCTGGAGAAAACGGCTGGTGTGACGGTCGCACCGTTGAATGATTTACTCGCGCGACCTCTTTCTGTGCTGATTGCACCAGACGGGTTTGAGCCTTCGAGCAATGATGTTGAACGCTTGCGCACATGGATTGACGAAGGCGGGGTCATGGTCCGTTTTGCAGGACCCGCGCTGGCACGAAAATCGGCAGAAGGGGATGCGCTGGACCCGCTCTTGCCAGTGGAGCTTCGCGGCGGTGATCGTGTGATCGGCGGCGCGATGTCATGGAGCCAGCCGATGAGACTGGCGCCCTTCCCAGCGGCGTCGCCATTTGCAGGCCTGACGCCCCCCGTTGATGCGAAGGTTCGTAGACAGGTTCTTGCCCAGCCAACACCTGATTTGGCGGAAAAGACCTGGGCCGCCTTAGAAGACGGCACACCATTGGTGACGGCAGACAAGCGTGGCCGCGGCTGGGTGGTCTTGGTTCACACGGCCCCCACCACCGTTTGGTCTGACTTACCAATATCTGGAATCTTCTTGGAAATGATGCAGCGCCTGAGTGCGCTGGGCCAAGGTGTCGCCATCAAATCTGACGCGTCGCCATTGGCACCTGAAATCACGTTGGATGCATTCGGACGTTTGGGCGCACCACCGGCAGGTGCGCAACCTATTTTGTCATCCGCCATCGATGACCAACGTGCAACACAACAGCATCCGCCCGGGATTTACGGCAATGCGGATGTCAGACGCGCATTTAACTTAACGGCCTCACTGCCGACACTCGAGCCGTTGCCCCTGCCCGATGGCGCGGTCCTGGGTAGCTATGAGAAACAGACAGAGCGTGAGCTGACGTCTTGGCTCTATATGTTGGCACTGTGTTTGTTCATGATCGATATGATCGTTGGACTTTGGGTCCGCACGGGTGCGCGCGCACCGACGCAGGCCGCGACAGGGGCTGTCGCTGTGTTGGTTATCGGGGCTTTGCTTTGGGCCGGACCGGCGCAAGCTGATGAGAAATTCGCGCTGGAAAACAGTATCGAAACTAGGCTGGCGTTTATCAAAACGGGTGACACCCGCGTCGATGAAGTCAGTGAACTTGGCCTGACGGGATTGACCATCATGCTGGCCCGTCGCACGGCCGCCGAGTTGGGGCCGCCGCAAGCGGTGGAACCTGGACGTGACGAACTGGCCTTTTTCCCCTTGATCTATTGGCCGGTCATCCCTGGCTACGAGATGGACGACGTTGCCAGACTGGCGATTGTTGAATACCTGCGGAATGGCGGAACGATCCTGTTCGACACCCAAGAGCGTGGCGGCACCGCGCAAGCCGTCGCGATGCGTGAATTGGCCGAAGATCTTTCGTTACCACCACTGGTCCCTGCGCCGTCTGATCATGTGTTGACGCGTGCGTTTTACTTACTCGAGGAGTTTCCGGGCCGTTTTGCTGGAGGTACGCTGTGGGTGGAGCGCGCGGGCGAGCGTGTGAATGATGGTGTGTCCCCGGTCATGGCAGGGTCCAGCGATTGGGCATCCGCTTGGGCGTTGGACGAGAACTATCGGCCTATTTTCCCTGTCGTACCGGGTGGTGAGCGACAACGCGAAATGGCGTTTCGGTTCGGCATCAATCTGGTGATGCATGTCCTGACAGGTAACTACAAAGCCGACCAGGTTCACATGCCCGCCATCATCAAGCGGTTGGGCCAATGAGTACGGAAATCATTTGGACGCCGTCTTTGCCACCAGCGGTGATCGCCGTGCTCGCTGTATTGGGTGCAATGCTGATCTTGATGCAGGTGCTGCGCGCGGGCATGCGTGGTGTGTTGCCGCGTACCGTGTTGATCGGTGCGTTGCTCATTGCGTTGATGGACCCCAGAATTAGCGTCGAAGAGCGCACACCTGAAGCAGACATCGCGCTGATTGTTGTCGACGAAACGACCAGCCAAGGCGTTGCCGAACGGCCGGAACAAACGCAAACAGCGGTTGACCAAATTATAGAAGACATCAAAAAGCTGGGCGAGATCGACGTGCGTACGGCCCGCGTCGCTGATGGTGACGAAGATATCAACGGTGACGGATCGCGTGTCATTGGCGCACTGAGCGATGCGCTGGCTGACGTCCCGCGTTCGCGGTTCGCGGGTGCCATCGTGGTGACCGACGGCCAGATTCACGATGCCGATTTGATTAACGGCATTCCTGGCCCCGTTCATGTCACTCTGTCCGGTCAAAAAGACGAGAAAGATCGGCGGATGGTGGTTTCAGATGCGCCGGGTTACGGGATTGTCGGCAACGACGTGACGGTGCGTTTCAGCATCGAAGACCGTATCACCGGCCGTGGCTTTGGGACTGATCTGGTTGATGTGAATATACGCGTCGATGGTGTTGTGACAGACACATTAAAACTCGGCACGAACAAAGAGCATGAACATACCATCACATTGGATCATGCTGGGCCCACGTATATTGAGCTCGAAGCCGAGGTTGCAGAGGGTGAATTGTCGCCTGTGAACAACCGGGCGGTTGTCTCGGTGAATGGAGTCCGGGACCGTCTGCGGGTGTTGCTTGTCTCGGGACAACCGCACGCAGGGGAGCGGGCTTGGCGAAACCTTTTAAAGTCCGATCCGTCGGTTGATTTGGTGCACTTCACGATTTTGCGCCCGCCCGAAAAAAATGACTTCACACCGCTGAACGAGATTTCGCTGATTGCGTTCCCTGTGCGCGAACTGTTCGAAGAAAAAATCGACGAATTCGATCTGATTGTCTTCGACCGCTATATGGTTCGCGATGTGCTGCCGCCATCGTATTTCAGAAATATCTCTGATTATGTGCGTGCGGGTGGTGCCGTTCTGTTATCCGTCGGGCCAGAATTTGCCGGGCTTCGGTCGTTGGCGCGCACACCTTTGTCTGACGTCCTGCCCGCCGCACCAGATGGCCGCATCCTCGAACAACGCTTTAAGCCGCGCATCAGTGAAATCGGTCATCGTCATCCAGTCACCAGCGGATTACCCGGCGGTGTCGTACCCGGACGCGATGATTTGGACCCTACGTGGGGATCATGGTTCCGCCAGATCGGCGTGACGACATCGGTCGCACCCAGTCTGTTAAATGGCGTTGATGGCAGCCCATTGTTGGTCGCTGAACGTGTTGATGAAGGGCGCGTGGCGCTGGTGGCCAGCGACCAGTTGTGGCTCTGGTCCCGTGGCTTCGAAGGCGGCGGTCCGCAAGCCGAACTGATGCGACGTGTGTCGCATTGGCTGATGAAAGAGCCTGAGCTTGAAGAAGAAGGGTTGTCCGCCAGCGTTGAGCGTGGCGAATTGCGGATTGAGCGCCGTAGCCTCGCACCCGGCGGCGGGATGGTCGTTGTCGAAAGCCCGACCGGACAACGTCAAACCATTCAATTGGAACTCGAAGGTCCGGGTCGGTCCGTGGCCAGGTTGCCCGCCGATGAAATCGGGTTGTACCGGATTGAAGACGGCGCACATTTGGCGCTCGCCCCATCAGGTGCCCTCAACCCACTCGAATTGGCTGATCTAAGGGCGACTGACGAGAGGGCAAAGATCATCACCGCGGCTGTTGGCGGTGGTGTGAACTGGATCATCGACGGGATTCCGGCCGTGCGCAGCGTGCAACCTGATCGCCAGACCCATGGTGTTGGATGGATCGGGATGACCCGCAATGGCGCCTATTCTGTTACCGGTGTATCCAGCGTGCCATTAGCCCCATGGTGGCTGGTGATCATGATCGGTCTCAGCATGGTGGCACTCGCGTGGTGGCGTGAAGGGCGCTAAGATTTTTTTGCCCAATCATCCCAATAGGGATTATCCCCAAAGCGCTCTGACAAAAAATCAACAAACGCCCGCACCCGTGTCGCCAGATGTCGGCGGTGTGGATAGACGGCGTAAACAGAGATCGGCTCTGGCTCGTATTCTGCCAACACCCTTTCCAGGGACCCGTTCTTAAGTTGGTCGCAACAAAAGAATGTGGGACACAGATATACGCCCAAGCCGTGCATCGCGGCCTTCAGATGCACCTCGCCATTATTGGCACGATATCGCCCCGACACGGGTACGGTGAATGTCTGCCCATCTTTTTGGAACGTCCACTTGTTGGGCTCGGCCACGTAGGAATAAATCAGCGCATTGTGGTTTTTCAGGTCACGCGGATGTTCTGGGCGGCCATGGGTATCCCAATAATCAGGACTGGCCAGCACAACACGGCGGCAGGGCGCCAAGCGTCGTGCGATCAGCGACGAGTCAGGCAGGGACGCAATCCGGATCGCCATGTCATAGCCATCTTCGACCAAGTCGATCAGGCGATCATTCAATTCCAGATCAATCCGAATATCTGGGTGGAGCGTCATGAAATCGGCAATGGCGGACCCCAGATGGAGTTGCCCAAATGACATCGGCGCGTTGAGACGCAGCGTACCACGGGGCTCGCTGTTCAGATTATCAAGCGCATCATGGGCTTCTTTGGCTTCGTCCAGAATGCGCTGCGCGTGCTCGTAAAAAGCGCGGCCTTCTTCTGTCAACGATAACTGGCGGGTGGTGCGATTGAGAAGCCGGACATTCAGCCGGTCTTCAAGTTTCTGGATTTGCAGGCTGACGGCAGCCTTGGATCGCCGTAGGTTTCGGGCCGCGCCAGAGAAGCTCTCGGCCTCGACAACCGCTGCAAAAACAGAAATTCCTTCGAGTGGATCGGTGCTCATAATGACCATCTCTAATGTTTAATATAATGAACAATATCTTTTAATATACCATAATTGTCTATTTATAAGAAGATCCTTACCTTCACCTCAACGTTGGAAACAACATCGAATTTTTTAAGGAGCAAGACCATGACAAACCTACTCGTCCTCGACACCAGCCCCCGTAAAGACGCGGTCTCTCGTTCATTGACCGAAGGCTTTATTGCGGATTGGAGTGCCAAGTTCCCCGACGCCACCATCGTGCATCGCGATATTGGCGCTAACCCGCCAGCGCATTTGGATGATGAATTGATTGATGCGCTGCGCCGCAACCCTGATCACCTCAGTGATCGACAAACGGCGACGATTGCCGCATCGGATGCGATGATCGCAGAGATGGAAGCCGCCGACGTCATCGTGGTTGGCGCGCCGATGCATAACTTTACCATTTCGGGCGCGCTGCGCACTTGGATCGACCACATCGCACGTCCTGGCAAAACCTTTGGGTATGATCCCAAAACGGGTCCGCATGGATTGCTGGATGATAAACCGGTCCATGTGATTTCGACCCGTGGTGGCCAGTACGGCGATGGTGATCCAGAAAGCCCAAACCCTGCTGATTTCCAAACGGGATATCTGCGTCACATCTTCGGGTTCCTTGGACTGAAGAACGTTAACATCATCGCGGCCAATGGCATGGATATGGGCGGCGACAATCGCGAAGCCGGCATCAAAGAAGCCAAGGCCAAAATCAGTGACGTGATCGATTCTGCGTAACAGCGATCTGAAAACCAAGAAAAAGAAAGGATCAAGATCATGATTGATGTCAGAAATTTCGATGAACTGGGCACGTTCTCCAACGATTGGCTCAACGCGCATTATCACTTCAGCTTTGCGGGTTATCATGATCCACGGCGCATGGGTTTGGGACCGCTTCGGGTATGGAACGACGATACGATCCAGGCGCAAACGGGGTTCGATCCACATCCGCATCGTGATATGGAAATCATCACCTATGTTCGCAAAGGTGCCATCTCGCACAAGGACAGCATTGGCAACGAAGGCCGCACCGAAGCCGGCGATGTGCAGGTGATGCACGCTGGAACTGGAATTGTGCATGCCGAGATGAACCTGGAAGATCAGGAAACAACCTTGTTTCAGATCTGGATCATGCCCGATGCCGAAGGTCACGAGCCGGGCTGGGAAGCACGTCAATTCCCCAAAGAACCTGTGACGGGTGAACTTCCCGCATTGGTGTCGGGGCGGGATGCGCATCCGGATGCCATGCGGATCCATCAGAATGCCGCTGTTCATGGTGGCCGGATCGCCACGGACGCTTCGGTGACGCACTCACTAGATGCCGGACGGGCCGCCTATTCGGTGGTCAGTGAAGGCGCTGTGGAGGTCAATGGCACGTTCGTCGATACCCGCGGGGGTGCAGTGATCACCGACGAGGATACGCTGACGATCAATGCGTTAGAGCCGTCAGAGATTGTCCTCGTGGATGTGCCGTTGAATTGATCATGACGAAAACTCAGCATGTCATCCCGGACTTGATCCGGGACCCAGGCGGTAAATCTTGAATTCTGGGTCCCGGCTTGCGCCGGGATGACAATATTGATTACGGGCGATCACTTCGCTGCAATCACCTCAATTTCGACCGTCCAGGACGGGTCGGCGAGGGCGGAGACCACCAACAACGTAGACGCCGCGATGTGTCTTTCTAGTTTCTCATCGCGAACCCCGCGATAGAGGCCGACTTCGTCCGCATTGGTCAGGTAAGCGACGACTTTGACGATGTCTCGTTTGTCCATCCCCCCATCGGCGAGAATTGCGAAAATTTTATCCCAACACACTTCCATCTGCGCTCTTGTATCGCCTGCCAAGCTGCCGTCGGGATGGGTGCCGACTTGGCCGGATACATGCATCCATACTTCGCTATCTGTGGATTTGATGCCGTGTGCATAAGCGGATGAAGGTGCTGCGATGCTACTTGGTGTGTGAATGGTGTTCATGATGTTTCCTGTTTTTTAAAATGACTTGCGAATACATTGCCAAATGACAGGCATCGCGTCACTGTTGGTCTGCAATTAAAAAGGATCAGATATGCCGAAAATTTCTGTCGCGTGCTGGGATTATGATCGCGCGCTACCAGTATTGGATGGTCGCGTGCCCGTTAAGGGTTTTGAAGTTGACCCGATCACAGCTCCGCCTGGAACGTTGTTCCCCTTATCTGTGTCGACGGCCCCTTATGACGTGACGGAACTTTCGTTCGCGAGCTATTTGATTCAGACGTCTCGGGATGAATGCGCCTATATCGGATTGCCAATTTATCTATCGCGCGCTTTCCGCCACGGCGCGATTTATGTCCGCACCGATGCGGGGATTTCTGAACCCAAAGATCTGGAAGGAAAGCGCGTCGGCGTCCCGGAATACGCCATGACGCTGGCACTGTGGGTCCGCGGTATACTGTCCGATAGCTTTGGCGTCGACGTCTCAAAATTGCGATACCGCACGGGTGGATTAAATGTACCTGGCCGGGTAGAGCGTTTGGTGCTTGATCTCCCCGCCGATCTTGAGGTGGTGCCTCTCGGCAAAGATGTCTCTCTGAACGCCGCTATTTTGGCTGGCGAACTGGATGCGATCATCGCGGCGGCCCCACCCCAATCTTTTGCCGACAGGAACCCGTTGGTCCAACGGTTGATCGAAAACCCAGGCCCGGCAGAGCAAGCTTACTTCAAAGAAACTGGTATCTTTCCGATCATGCATATTGTTGGCGTGAAGCGTGATGTCGCAGAGGCCCATCCCGATTTATGCCCAGCGCTGATATCCGCATTTGGAAAAGCACGGGAAATCGCCATGGCACGTGTTCGCGATATTGCTGAAGGATCAGCCAACAGAACAATGTTGCCGTGGTTTGCAGATAGTTATGAATGTGCTGTGTCAGAGATGGGCGCCAATTTCTGGTCCTATGGCGTGCAAGGGAACGAAGACGATCTTGAAGCCATCTGCCGATATGCAAATGAACAGCATTTGCTGGCGCGTCCTTTGTCCGTTTCTTCGCTATTCCATCCCAGTGCGTACTGATTATCGGCAAATCTTGCCCAGGGCCGCGAAATAGGGTGCGAATTAGGGGCGATATTGTCTGCATGTCCATTTCAAGTGGCTGAAATTAAAGGATAAAAATATTGGCACACCCATTGCTTATGTATTGGCGATAAAACGCATATTAACCGACAAAGATCGGTAATGGCATAAGGAACGGGAAAAATGGACGCTTTAAGAATTGGCGCGTCTGGTATGCAGGCGCAGCAGCATAGGGTCGAGGTTGTCGCGAACAACTTGGCCAACATGAACACGACGGGCTATCAGCGCCGTCGGACAGAATTTCACGATTTGATTTACCAAAACTCATCTCGACCAGATGATCGTGGATCACAAGCGGGCACGCAGGTGCCGGGTGGAATCCAATCGGGCATGGGTGTCGATATGATGTCGGTTTATCGGGTGACTGAGCAAGGAAGTCTGAAATCTACAGACAACGCCTTTGATCTCGCGATTCAGGGGAATGGATACTTCCAGGTCCAGTTGCCGAACGGCGAGACCGCCTATACACGGGACGGAACGTTTCAGGTCGATGGGGGTGGCACATTGGTGACACACGATGGCTTCCCCGTCATACCGGGTATCCAAATCCCGATTGATGCACGTGATGTAACCATTAACGCATCCGGGGGCGTGTTGGTCGTTCAAGGGGACAACCCGACGCCCGTCAACGTTGGCGAAATTCAGGTCGCGATCTTCCCCAATGAGGGGGGGCTGCGCGCCGAGGGAAATAACTTGTTTACAGAGACAGCTGCTTCTGGTGCTGCCGGTGCGGTTGCACCCGGTGCGGGCGGGGCAGGGACGTTGCTGCAAGGGTTCATCGAAGTTTCGAACGTGAACCCCGTTGAAGAGATTGCCGAAATGATCCGCGCGCAACGTGCTTACGATATCAATTCAAAAGTCATTCAAACGGCGGATCAAATGATGGCCCCACTGAACAGCTAACGGCCAATTCTGCTTAGATTTCTCCAAATCCAAACAGTCCAAGACTTAGCCGATGGGTTTTTTAATCCATCGGCGCTTCTTTTTCAGGGGCTACGTGTTTACAGAGATGCTGTGGGATTTTCGAGAAACTTTTTCACGATGGATTTCAGCTTTTTGTGCCGAAGACGATTGATCGCTTCTTTGGCATCAATCCACTCACGGTCCCGATCTTCTTGCTCCTGCCAGGTATCATGAATCGTCTCTACTTTCATGGTATATACATCGCAGCGGCAAATGCCTGACCACTTTTTATAATGATAACGGCCAATCGGCTGATTTGCCACGGTCCCCTCAATCCCAGCTTCTTCAAAGGCTTCTTTTGCGGCCGAGTCTTGGGGAGGCATGTAGGGCTCAACCGCTCCCTTCGGGATGATCCAACGGCGACGGCGAATGGATGTAATCATCATGATTTCAATTCCAGAATCCAGGATTCGATACGGCACCACCGACGATTGACGAAAAGGATTTGCCATTCCCTCGTTGCGATCCTGCTTGCTGTGATTTTTTTCGCGCGCTCGTGCCAGCTTTTAGTTTCCTCAGGTTCTTGCTTAATTGGTTGTTATTATGAGGCTATTAGCGATTGGAAATCCATCGTCTAATCAATTCACTTTCAAATGCTTCGGCTTTGGTGCGCCAAGACCCCGCATCGGCGCGCACCGTATCATTATCCATGTCGCGGGCGTGGCCAAACTGTTTCCTTTTGGCCAGATTATTTGTGAAGATCGAGAATGCGATGCGTCGTCCGTTTGCAGCGTCTATGTAGCCCGCTAAACCTTTGATATAACGCATAGAACCTGTTTTCCCCCAAACCTTGTATGCGGTGGTTGGGGACCGAAAACGTCCCCTAAATCCCTCACGCCCCCCAGCGGGTGGCAGCAATTGATCAAAGCGTTGGCCCAGGTGGCGAATGTGCCAGGTTTCATGTAACAAATTTGTCATATCTATCGGCGTTATTCTGGAGGCTGTGCTTAGTCCAGAATGATTTAACAGAAAGGGCGCGAATCGTGTTTCTTTGACAACGTTCGTATCCAGCCATTGGGTGAGTTGGCTGGCCGATAAAGATAGCGAATTTGGCTTTTTGCCAAGCGCAGAATTGGCGGCCAAGCCAATGACCTCGGCGACCATATTGTTCGAATATTCCAATCCCACTTTTGCAATGTGATTGAGAGGCAGACTTTTTACGGATGCGATTTTTATCATCGTTGATGCATCCGTCGTGGCGCCAACGATAGCTAATGTGGGTTTCGGTAAAGCGATCCCTTCGACGCTGGCAAATTTCCGAAACATCCGAGCTGCCAACAGTCCTGGTTTTGTGACGGGCACATCGATGACCACTCTATCAGGAAAGAGATTGTCCGCAGGGGTTAATCCATCCGCTTCGGCGGGGGTGAAGTAATAATATAAATCGCCCGCCGTTGAACGTTGCTGCGTCAATTTAACGCGATTGAAATCAACGTTTAGGCCACTCACCCCTTGGTTATAGGCCGCTGTATCGGGCTGGTATTTCTCGACGACAGGAAAGCTGGGTAACGTGCTTTGATACAGAAATTGTCCGCTGATCTGACGCACCCCCAAATCACTTAATTGTATGGCCAGGTTCCGCAGGTCATTGGGACGAAGAAGCGGATCGCCAGTGCCGCGTATGATTAAATCTCCGATAATGGAATCGCCAACAACTCGGCCATTTGTCGTTATCGACGTTTCAAATTGAAAATCTGCGCCCAGGATTCCCAGTGCGGCAATCATTGTCGGTAGCTTTGCCGTTGATGCCGGCGGTTGCGGTGTGTCGGCAAGGTGCGATGCGACAACGCGACCTGATTCAACATCGACGGCATGATAGGCCCAGCTTGAATTTGCCAGCCCAAGTGCCTGAACAAGCTCCTGTGGTGTTAATTCGGAAAGGGAGCGTTGTTCTTGTGGGGTCGTACACGCCGTTAAAAACAGCGCGGCGGCGTACAAAATCACTTTTGGACGAATAAAATTCACATTCCATGTATAGACCGATCTGGATGCTGAGGCTACGGTGAGGGTTTATGGAAACCACAGAGTCACCATCGGAAGTGCCGCCGCGTTTGCGCGTTTTTGCTATTGCGGGTGTGACTTCGGTGCAGGTCATGGCGACGATGGCGGTTGTCATTCCCGCGTCTATAGCGCCCGAGATCACTCGGGAATTCGGCTTTCCCAGCTCTTATGTGGGTTATCAGGTCAGTCTCGCATATGTCGGTGCAATACTGATGTCATTGGCGGCAGGTTTGGTCGTGCGACGCTTTGGGGCGATCCGAACCAATCAGATTGCAGCACTTGTGCTTTTTGTCTCGATGATGACATTTGCGATCCCCCATTTGGTCCCGATGGTTATTGGCTCGCTGGGGTTTGGAATCGCTTATGGCATCACGAACCCTGCCGCGTCGCATGTGATGATGAAGATTGCTTCGCCGACTAACAGAAACCTCATTTTTTCTATTAAGCAAACAGGTCAGCCTCTTGGCGGTGTGCTTGCGGGCCTAATGGCGCCCCCCATTGCCGTGGCGTTCGGCTGGCAGTGGTCCCTGGTTGCCGGTGCGCTGCTTGCGTTGATAACGATGATCCTAATCCAGCCGCTACGCGCACCATTGGACTCGGACCGCGATCCCACGACCCGGTTTCGGGGGGCCGTGTTCAAGGATGTGCGCTATATGTTGGGATATCCCAGATTGCGCCTGTTGGCTTTCGCTGCATTGAGCTTCTCAGCTGTTCAAATCGCACTGATGGCCTATGCCGTCACCATGCTGGTTGAGGATTTGGCATATACCCTGGTCGCGGCCGGCGCAGGACTTGCTGCATTACAGGTTGCAGGTGTCATTGGTCGCTTGGGTTGGGGCGTGGCGGCTGATCGTTCCGGCAATGGCGGGATGACACTGGTCGTGGTGGCTGTTATCTCCATTATAGCGGCTTTGGTGACCGCGACGTTGACGGCATCTTCTCCAACTTGGCTGGTGCTGGGGACAATCGTCGTGTTTGGCTTTACAGCTGTCGGCTGGAACGGTGTATTCATGGCAGAAATTGCCCGGCTTGCGCCCGATGGTATGATCGGCAGTGCAACGGGCGGTGTTCTGGTCGCGGTGTTCTTTGGTGTGATGATCGGCCCGCTGATTTTCAACGGAATACTGAATGTTTATGAGTCATATACGGTGTCATTTGCTGTGATGTCTGTTGTATCAGGTATCGGAATCCTAGCGATTCTGCGGCTAATGATGCTGGATCAAAGAAAAGACACGTAACCATATACAACGGCGAACAAGCCCGGCTAATATAAGTAAAAGGGGAAGATCATGCCTTTTGTTTATAGAGATGGCAGCGGCAACATTCAGGCCGTATACGATCAGCCAGTGGATGGTGGTGAAGAAGTCGCCGCCGATGATCTAGGGTTAAAGGAATTCATACAGCGCAACGTCCCTTCGGCGGCGCTGCAAGACGACTTTGTGCAGTCGGATTTGGCCCTCACCCGGGTTATGGAGGATTTGATTGAAATCCTGATCGACAAAAAAGTTATTATGTTCACAGACTTCCCCGAAGGTGCGCAACAAAAATTGCGCGCACGTCGCGGGTTGCGGAAAGAGTTTTCCTATGTTGAAGACTTGTTCGTGAGCGAGGATGATTTCGATGACGACGGGAATTCAAACAGCGGATTGTTTTAAGCTAAACCTGCATTAAGCTGTTTTAACCTGCACATTTTCCGAAGCACTTTTCTTCACAACTCGTCCCAGGCCCGTCCGATGATAAAGATCGGCGACCATTTTGCTGCCAGTCTTTTCGAAAAGGAAGGGCAGGATGGCATGAACCAAACATACGAGTGTGGCGAGCGCCATACGTCCGGAAAATCCGAGCGCCATGATCAGGTGTTCGAAATATGTTTTGTTCACGGAGCGGGGGTGTTTGGTGAAAAGTTCGATCATGGCGTCCTCCTTGGTGCGTTCAGAGGATAATGCCCAAAACCGAGAAAAAAATCTTACTTATTATCCTATTATAATGCCAGAAAATAGAATATATATTCTAATTAAACATAATAATGTGGTAAATTAATCTATGGACGAATTTGACCGTAAAATCTTGAACCTGATTCAAGCCGATGCAACGCTCTCCGTTGCCGATATCGCGGCCAAGGTCGGCTTGTCATCGACACCGTGTTGGCGCCGTATCCGAAATTTGGAGCAGGCAGGTGTCATCAAACGCCGCGTGGCTATTTTAGACCCCGCCAAAATCGGATTGGGGACCACCGTGTTCGTGGGCGTCAAAGCCGGCAAACATGCATCGGGATGGCTCGATGATTTTGCGGCCGTGGTTCAAGACATCGAGGAGATCGTCGAAGTTTATCGATTATCAGGCGAGATTGATTACTTGATGAAGGTGATGGTACCAGATATCGCATCATACGACGCTGTTTATAAACGCCTGATTCGCAAAGTTGATTTCGACGACGTCAGTTCGTTCTTTGCGATGGAAGAAATCAAGATGACGACCGAACTGCCGCTAGGCTATGTGGCGCGCACTTAGTCGGCGGGTCCCTTGAGTTCGATGGTATTCCCCTCGGGATCATTGAAATAGATCGACGGGCCGACGCCCTCTGCGCCATTGCGTTGTTCGACGTCACCGGGTTCAGCACCTGCGTTTATTAAGTATGCCTGGATCGCCGACGCATCCCAAGGTGATACTCGAACACATAGGTGATCCATGTTGCCGCCCGTCCCCTGGGGTGGTTCGCCGCCCTTCACCCCCAGTTCGCCATGGGCATCGATCAAATCAATTAACGAGGCCCCGGCGCGCAATTGATACAGCCCTAGGCTTTCGATCTCGCGCTCAACCGTGCATCCGACCACATCAAGATAGAATAGCAGCATCAACTGGATGTCTCGGACGCGGATCACGACGTGATCAATCTGCGAAATCTCAAACGGTCGTTCCGTCATATTTTTTCTCAAACTCCATCAAATGCTCTTAACATCCCATGGCATCGGCGACGCCTTCGACGCTATCGGTAATAATATCCCAGTCGCTGGTCGCTTCGAAATCGACGCTCTGATCAACACCGTATTCCGTTGGTCGATTGATATAGGCGGTGCGCATCCCCTGTTCGCGCGCGGCCTCTAGGTCGTCGTTATGGGCGGCGCCCATCATCACTTCGTGCGGCTGATAACCCAACAGGGAGATGGCGTTTTGGTAGACCTTAGGATCGCGTTTATAGGCTTTGTGCATATCGCTGGAGAACACAAAATCCCACGGAATACCGGCACGTTTGGCCATTGAGGACAACAATACGAGTGACCCGTTTGACAAAGGTGCGATCAAATACGCTTTTTTGAGGCGCAGCAATCCGGGGATACTATCGGCCCATGGGTTGATCCGATGCCATGCCTCGTTCAGATGAACGCGCTCTTCTTCATTCAGCATATTTAGACCAAAATTGGGAATGATCTCGTCCAAGCGCTCACGGTGAATCACATCGACGGGTACCCAATCGCGTTCGCCGGACATGACGCGCGCCATGCCAGGGCGGTAACCGGCACGCCATGCACGGGCGAATGCGTCACCGTCGAAATCTGTGATCCCTTTTTGCGCGGCAATTCGGACCCCTTCGGCTGCAATCGACGAGCGCCAATCGGTAATGGTCCCGAACGTATCAAAGACGATGGCTTTGACGTTGTCGAATTTCATATATATCTCCCCAGGGTCAGTATCAATTACCCTAGGATTTTGGCTTCACACTCCCAATATTCAATACTTGAGCTGAAAACGGATGATAGGTGATGCGAAATATTGTCGGACTTGTAGCGATTTTAGTGCTGATGTGGGGCAGCGGACCTGACGCCGCGCACGCCCAGACAACAAATGTCGATCTGGAGCTTGTGTTGGCCGTTGACGTGTCAGGGTCTGTCGATGACGAAGAGGCGATCCTGCAACGTCGCGGATATGTAGAGGCATTTCAGGACCCGATGATCATCGACGCGATCACGCGCGGACGGCACGGCGCGATCGCGGTGACGTATATCGAATGGGCGGGGGAGCGATATCAAAACCCCATCGTCGGCTGGACGCGGATCAGCAATGCAGAGGAGGCTGCTGAGTTCGCAGACAAGTTGGCGTTCGCGCCGATTGCGGTCAATGTATGGACCTCGATTAGCTCCATCATCACAGTCGGCACACGGCTCATTCAACAAAATGATTACAATGCGCGACGCAAGGTGATCGACGTGTCCGGCGATGGCGCGAATAACGATGGCGAGTTGGTCAATATTGCACGTGATCGTACGATTGCGCAGGGCATCACGATCAATGGCCTGCCGATTATCAATGACAGGTTGAGCCGATACGGTCGGCCACAAATCCCAAACCTGGATTATTATTACACCGACTGCGTAGTCGGCGGACCGGGGGCGTTCATCATCGTCGCCAATGGGTTTTTCGATTACGCGCGCGCCGTGCGTCAAAAACTGATATTGGAAATTGCGGGTCTGATGCCCGAAGAAAAACCAAAGCCTATACTTCAACACGCCCGATCAGACATTCGCCCGCCCTGCATCGTCGGCGAAAGCCTGCGTCAGGACTATGAGGATTTTTGAGAGGTTGGGTTTTGAACAGGTGAGGAAAGACTAAGCGGCGAAGTGTATTGCTCTGATCGAAAGCTTAGTAAATGCGGGTGTCGGTAATTTAACTCTGCCCTCGGCACAATCTATCGATACTCCCTGATCTTACATCTATTCCTATACAATCATAAGTCCGATCATTACGTGATTTTGAATATTCAATGACTGGGCGTCTCTGTTACTGTCTACATTGAGATGCTTGCAAAAGCCGATAGTCTTTTAGAACGTTAATCCGATGGATCATAAAACTTGGTACGAAGATCGTTCCAGTAATCGCCGTGGAAACGTTTGAAGCGGTCGCCGACGGAAGTGGAGTTCTCAATTTTCGGAAGCCGGTCGTTCTCTTTCAAATCTGCCAGTACCTTGTCACAGGCCGAGAAAACCGATGCCGACAGTATTGATGGCAGGATGACAATCCGGTAGCCGAGACGCTCTGCCTCGCCCAGCGCGATCTCTGGGGTGATGCCGCCGACAACCAGGTTCAACAAACAGGGACCATTGACCCGTTCGGGCACTGCGGTGATCTCGTCCATGGTTTTCGGTGACTCAACAAAGGCCACATCCGCCCCGGCGTCGAGGGCCGCGTTCGCACGTTCGATGGAATCTTCAAATCCCGTCACCGTGTTGGCATCGGTTCTGGCGATAATCACAAAATCGGGGTCTTTGCGCGCGGCCACAGCGGCACGGATTTTCGCGACGTATTCATCAAGCGGGATACACTCTTTGCCCGCTAGGTGACCGCAGCGTTTGGGGCTGACCTGATCTTCGATGTGTACACCAGCAACGCCCGCCCGTTCATATTCGTTAATCGTCCGCGTGACGTTAAGCTCGTTCCCATAGCCTGTGTCCGCATCTGCGATGAGCGGGATTTCGATGGTGCGTGTGATCACAGCGGCATTGCTAACCATTTCTGACTGTGTCAGTAGGCCGTAATCAGGATAACCCAACGACATCGAAGTGCCCGCACCCGTCATATAGGCGGCTGGGAAACCCGCTTGCTCCACCAACCGCGCGGTGATCCCATCATATACACCCGGTGCTCGCACCAAGCTGCGACTATTCAGTTGCTCTCTTAGTTTTCGTGCGTTGCTCATCTGGTGCTCCCGAATCCCATAAACGTATCAACCATCTCAATACTTCAAACAGTGTAGAATAAACATCAAGGGTATGATCGCCATATCCATAGTGTGCCAATCCAAAAAGCAGCCCATAACATCTGAAAGTGAAACAGATAAGGGTGAGACAGATGTTGCATGAAGCAAACATCATTCAAATAATGAATGGTGAGTGGACGTGTGTGGAGGCGTGAGAATGAGTTTGGAAATATCTCCTGCGTTTGATGCCTCGGCCGCCTGGACGGTAGAGCGAATGCAAAACGACCGTGGTTGGATTTATCCTGTCGCCGAGGATCATGCCCGTCAGCTTGCGGACACGGTGAAACGCAACTACGAACCTGATCGCCCTTTGTTCGATTATGCACCAGAGGACTTTGATCTCGGCCCTGGCTTCGATACGATTGCCGCCGCCGCAAAAGAAGCCTACTTCGGGCGTGGTGTGACGTTGATAAAGGGATTGCCGCGTGCCCAATTGACCGGGCCAGAGTATCAGCTTTTGACCTGGGCGATTGGTCTGCGGCTCGGGGTGCCCCGTCCACAAGGTCGGATGACACAGTACATTTCGGAGGTTCGCGCCGCAGGTGGCAGCTATCGCCACGCCGGGGGGCGTGGTTACAACACCAACGCCAAATTGGACTTTCACGCGGATGGTTGCGATATCGTGGCGCTGGCGTGTTTTAACGCGGCCAAGGCGGGCGGCATGAGCATCGTGTCGAGCAGCGTCACGGCTTGGCAGATCTTATTGGCCGAACGACCGGACCTGGCCGAAGTGGCCCGCGCTGATTTTCATTTTAGCCGCAACCAGGAACACGCCCCCGATGAGGGGGAATCCTACGCGCAGCCGCTATTCGATTTTGAGGACGGGCGCCTATTCGCGAAATGGAACCGGAACCGCGTCAACACGGCGCAGGACTTGGACGGCGTGCCCCCCCTCAGCGATGCGCAAATCGAATGCACGGATTTGTTGGATGAAATTCTTCGTCGCCCCAATGTGATGTTTACGATGTGGCTTGAGCCGGGCGACCTGCAGTTCATGAACAACCATGTGATGCTTCATTCGCGCACCGAATTCGAAGATTACGAAGACGAGGACAAGAAACGTCTGTTGTACCGGCTCTGGCTGGCGCCGCCTTTTTCGGTAACGCTTCCTGACACGTGGGGCGACTTTTTTCGGACAACCAAGGCCGGCATGGTTCGCGGTGGTATCCGGGGCCATCATCATGATGCGGTGTGCCAAAAATTCGAACGCGACCAGGCAGAGCGCTTGGGCATGGCAGTAACGGCAACGCGATAGCAATTATCCACTCTCCCCCTAAGAGGGGAGAGGGATGGGGGCGAGTCACGTGAATACAGGGTTCCTATCCCTCATGAAATGGTGGAGAGGACAGGCCTGCACTCGCGTAAGCGGGTGTGAGGGGGCCTTTTTCGTCCTACTCAGCCGCTTCCATGTACTCCTCAATCGCAGGGCAGGTGCAAACCAGTACGCGGTCGCCCTGCGCGTTATCGATGCGACCCACGGTCGGCCAGTATTTATTTAGCTTTTGTGATTGTGTTGGATACGCGGCCACTTCACGCGAATAGCCGTGCGTCCATTCGTCCGCCAATACGGCACCTTGTGTATGCGGCGCGTTGACCAGCGGGTTGTCGTCTTCGGGCCATTCGCCGGACTCGATCTTGTGTGCCTCGGCGGCGATGGCGATCATCGCATCACAGAACCGGTCCAATTCCTCTTTGGGTTCTGACTCGGTCGGTTCCATCATCAACGTGTGCATGACAGGCCAGGACATGGTCGGACTGTGGAAACCGTAATCCATCAACCGCTTAGCGATATCATCGACAGTCAGATGGCCCGCTGCCTGAATGGGGCGGGTATCGATGATGCACTCGTGTGCGACGATGCCGCCGGGGCCTGAATAAAGAATCTTGTATTCTTCGGACAGGCGCTTGGCGACGTAGTTGGCATTCAAGATCGCCACCTGGGTCGCCTTGATCAAACCACGTGTGCCCATCATGGCGATGTACGCCCATGAAATGGGGAGGATCGATGCAGACCCCCAAGGTGCGGCCGAAATAGCTCCAACGCCGGTTTCCGGTCCGGCCTCTGCGACCAATGGGTGGTTTGGTAAGTAAGGTGCCAAATGCTCGACCACACCAATCGGGCCAACGCCTGGGCCGCCACCACCGTGTGGAATGCAGAACGTTTTATGCAAGTTCATGTGCATGACGTCCGGTCCAAACTCGCCGGGTTGGCAAATGCCCACCATGGCCTGCAGGTTGGCGCCGTCCATATAGACTTGCCCGCCGTTGTCATGAATGATTTGGCAGATTTCACGGATCTGCGTTTCGAACACACCGTGGGTCGATGGATAGGTGACCATCAACGCCGCCAGCGTTTCTTTGTTGGCTTCGGCTTTTTCGCGCAGATCATCGACATCGACGTTGCCGTGATCATCGCATTTAACGACAACGACTTTCATGTTTGCCATCACCGCACTGGCGGGGTTGGTGCCGTGGGCACTGGCCGGGATCAGACAGATGTTCCGCTCGGATTGCCCGTTGTCGCGATGATAGGCGCGAATGGTCAGCAGGCCAGAGTACTCGCCCTGCGATCCCGCATTGGGTTGCAGCGATACGGCATGAAAACCAGTCAGGTCACAGAGTTTCTTTTCCAGATCATCAATCAGTTCCTTGTACCCCTGGACCTGGTCCATGGGTTGGAACGGATGAATTTGGCCAAACTCGGGCCATGTCACGGGGATCATTTCCGTGGCCGCATTCAGCTTCATGGTGCATGACCCGAGCGGGATCATGGCGGTGTTCAACGCCAAGTCTTTGTTTTCCAAAATCTTCATGTAGCGCATCATGCCGGTTTCGGATTGATGCTTGCTGAACACAGGGTGCGTCAGATAGCTGCTGGAGCGGGCGAGGGCATCAGGGATACCCGTACTGCATTCGGCATCCAAGGCCTCAACGGACAGACCATGATCTGCCTTGCCACCGAGGATGGCAAACAACTGATCGATGTCGTCACGATCCGTGCGCTCGTTCACTGAAATACCGACTTGATCGCCATCAATGATGCGCAAGTTAAACCCAGCATCGACGGCGCGCGCGTGAATGTCGTCAGCTGCGCCCGGTGTTTCCAGAACAATGGTATCGAACCAGCTGTCGTTCTTTGATGTGATGCCCAATTTGGCAGCACCGGCGACCAGGATGGATGTCAGGCGTTCAACGCGTTCTGCGATCCGTTTGATGCCTTCAGGGCCGTGATACACACAGTACATGCTGGCCACGTTTGCGAGCAGCACTTGCGCCGTACAGATGTTGGACGTCGCCTTGTCGCGACGAATGTGTTGTTCGCGGGTTTGCAATGCCATGCGCAGCGCTTGGTTGCCGTGCGAGTCCGTCGATACACCGATGATCCGACCAGGTACGGAGCGTTTGTATTCTTCGCGTGCCGCCATGAATGCGGCGTGTGGACCGCCATATCCCAATGGCACACCAAAGCGTTGCGCGGAGCCGACAACGACGTCCGCACCCCATTCACCGGGCGGTGTCAGCAGCGCAAGTGACAGGATGTCGGCAGCGACAGTGACCAAAGCGCCTGCCTCATGAACGCTTTCGACCAGCGCGGCATAATCGCGGATATCACCATCGACGCCTGGATATTGCAGGACAACGCCAAATACGTCAGCAGCATTGAGATCGCTCAACGGATCGCCAATAACCACCTCAATACCCAAAGGCTCTGCGCGTGTCTCCACCACTGAAATGGTTTGCGGCAGGGAATCAGCAGCGACGAAAATTTTGGTATTTTTGTTCTTACCAACCCGGCGCATCAGCGTCATCGCTTCGGCGACAGCGGTGCCTTCATCAAGCAGTGACGCATTGGCGAGCGGCATGCCCGTCAAGTCGATGATGGATTGTTGGAAGTTCAACAATGCCTCTAACCGACCTTGTGAAATTTCGGCCTGATACGGCGTATAGGCCGTGTACCAGCCTGGGTTCTCGATCAGATTTCGAAGGATCACACTCGGTGTGATGGTGTCATGATAGCCAAGCCCGATCATGGACTTCATAACCTCGTTTTTGCTGGCCATCTGCTTCAGCGCGGCCAGGGCGTCAGCCTCGGTCATGGGCGCTTCGCCATCTGTTTGCACATTCAAAATGCTATTCGGCACCGCGGCATCAACCAAATGATCTAGGCTGTCCTGACCAACAACGGCTAACATTTCCGCGATGTCATCATCGGATGGACCGATGTGACGGGCGGTAAACTCATCGATATTTTCAAGAACGCTCAGGCTGGTGCGGCTCATTCATCAAGTTCCTTTAAAAGTTCTTGGTATGCTGCGGCATCCATGAGTTCGTCCAGTTCTGCAGCGTCAGATATCTTCACTTTGTAAAGCCATCCGTCAGCTTCAGCACTTTCGTTCACAGTCGTTGGAGAGTCTTCGAGATCTTCATTCACCTCGGTCACTTCGCCAGAGCAAATGGCGTACACTTCACTGGCGGCCTTAACCGATTCAACGACACAGGCTTCCTCGCCCATTTCCAAGGTCGCGCCAACTTCTGGCAGTTCTACATAAACCAGTTCGCCCAGTTGATCCTGCGCATGGTTCGTAATTCCAACGGTTCCAATGTCACCTTCGACGGCGATCCATTCATGGTCTTTAGAAAATTTTGTTGTCATATCCGATCTCCTGTTCTGGTCGGAAGTTAAAATGGACGGTCAGGAACCGCGGTAATAATTTTGTGGATGAAAAGGCATTTTGGTGACAGTGGCGGGCACCATTTTCTTGCGCACGGCAAGTTCAACCTTGGTGCCTTCTTCAGCCATATCTATCGATACATAGCCCATGGCGATGGGGTGTTCGACACTTGGCCCGAAACCACCAGATGTGACGATGCCGATGCCGTCGCCGCCAGGTGCGTGGATCACCGTACCATCGCGCGCTGGGGCGCGGCCTTCTGGTACAAGGCCCACGCGTTTCCGGCTCGGTTGGTTTGCCAATTCGGCAGTGACGCGATCAGCACCAGGAAAGTCGGCGGCCTCGCGACGGCGCTTGGAAATACTCCAGCGCAGGTCGGCTTCGATCGGGCTAGTGGTTTCATCCAGATCATTGCCATAAAGACATAAACCCGCTTCTAAGCGGAGCGTGTCACGCGCACCCAAGCCAATGGGCAGTACTTCATCATGATTGACCAAAGCCGTCGCGATGGCTACGGCATCCTTGACGGGGATGGACAACTCGTAGCCATCTTCGCCGGTATATCCGGAACGCGTGATGTGACACGGGATACCGTCAAAGTCGACTTTGGCAGCCGACATGAAGGGCATTTCTGTAATATCAGCCATATGACGCGATAGCACGTCGGCGGCTTTGGGACCTTGCAGAGCCAACAACGCACGATCCTCGACGATTTCCAATTCAGCTTTGCCCTCGACAGCGGCCGCGATGATCGGCAAATCGACATCTTTTCGTGCGGCGTTGACGACGATGAACAGTTTGTTGTCCCATTTTGTGACAATCAGGTCATCGATGATCCCACCCGATGCATTGGTCAGCATGGTGTAACGCGAACGTCCAACGGCAAGGCTTTGAATGTCGCCAGGCACAATGGTTTCGATGGCGGCGACAGCGCCTTCACCATGCAGCCAAAGCTGTCCCATATGCGAAACATCGAATAGGCCTGCAGACGCACGGGTATGCTTATGCTCTTCGATGATACCCGCTGGATATTGGATTGGCATTTCATATCCCGCAAACGGGACCATTTTGCCGCCATGGGCACGATGAAACGCATCAAGTGCGAGGGATTTAAGATCTTGGTTTTCTGAGTCAGTCACATGGTTCCTCCGACAATTGGGTTCGCTCTCACCGCGCGCAGTTATGCGCCTGTGCGATGGAACGCCCCCTCTGTCTCGGAACCTGAAAGTGTCACCCGTCCCAGCGGGTTTACATCTTCGGTGGGTGCAGTTTTGCACTGCATCCGCTTTCCAGAGCCTCAAAACAATCGCGGTCCTTTTGCCTGAGAGATTCCGGGGCGGTTGCTCCTTCGGCGCCGACGTCGTTGGTGTCGACCTCTCCCACGATTGTGTAACGAGGATAACTCGTTTAACTCGTTTATTTGGCGGATAATCGCAAAAGCCTGCTACCGGGTCAACTGGGATAAGTAGGGCCAGGACCTATTTATTGCAGTCGGTCGCGGATTCGCTTGCGATTAAATTCGACTTGTTCCGGTGTCAGGACAAAACCAGCATAGACAAGATAGTATTTGGCGCGAATGTCAGGCGTGATTGGCAACTCGAGTGTGGTCGGCGCAGCCCTGTAGACCAAGCGCGTTCGATTCCCCTCAAACGAGATGTTCATATCCAACTCTTCGCGATAAAGGATGTTTTTATCGGGATCGGTGATAATCACGAAGTACGGCAATATGGCGTTAGAATCGACGTTCGCAGCCCCCATTTCAGCCAGAATGATAGGGGATAAATCTAATTCCAGTGTGCCAGAATTGGTATCGTTGTCGACCTTTGACAAACAACCCAGGCGAATCTCACCCATCTCGGCGTTGACCAGAATGTCCGTGATATCTCGCCCCGGTCCATCACGGAACTGGGTCAGCGTGGCGGCATCTTCTAAAACAAAGAAGTTTGGGCACCCCAAGATAATCGGCTTATCGACAAATGGCAGATCTGACGTTTCGCAGCCGACCAAAGCCAGTACGCCCAGACATAGTCCTGCGAATTTGAGCCTGAGATTTTTCAAAGGTCTGAATGTGTCCCGTCACAAAAAGGGCGACTTTTTGTATGTTTGCAGCCACAAAGATATGCGGTTTCGGTGTTTTCCGCCGTGAACACGATGGGCGTCATATCGCCATCGGAATGTGTGCCATCGCAAAAAGGCTGTTTGCTGCTCCGTCCGCATGTGCACCATGCATATTTTTTACCTTCGACAAGTTCGACGGCATATGGCTCTTTTTGGGCGATTTCAGGCTCAGACATTCAGGCGCTCCATTCAGCAAAGTGATGTGTTCGGCACTGTAAATGAGGTTATGAAGCGCCTCAAGCGGATACCACAGCCAGAGTATTTGTCCCAGATGTCGGTTCTCACTATTAACGAGAAATTTCTCCAATAAGTGAGACAAGTTGCCCCCTAGACCGCTATCTGTCCCTGAGGAGATGATATGCGAGGTATCTGGCGATAACCGCTTCTAGCCAATTTTGGACATACTGCATCACTGCGAAGCGGTTGATTTGCGCGGATGTTTTTAAGTAGCCTAATGGGTTAAGAGCTGTAATTCAGAGAGTGCAAGAAGTGGTTCAATCCGGCTCAAATCGTTTTATCTGACAACTCCTAGATGGGTAGCGGCCAAGATGATAAGATTTTTGCACAAATGAGACGGATTGTTGTCAATTGACAACTGCATCAGTAATATCTAGAATCATGAGCGTCCAATGGCGAGCGAGCCTAAAAAGAAGCATACGAGTAAAGAGATACGTGCGGCCATTGATTATGCAAAGTCGAAGGGTTGGCGGGTCGAGGATTGTAAAGGGCACGCATGGGGTAAAATTCTGTGCCCCAGCAATGACAAAGACTGTCGGTGTGGAGAATTTTGCAGCATGTCAATATGGAGCACACCAAAACACCCCGAATCTTTTGCAAACGGCATTAAACAAAAGGTTGATGGCTGTATTTATCCTAAGTCTGACGATGATGAGCTAGGCGACGACGCTGGTTCTAAAGAGTAGTGATATGAGCAACAACGATACGAAGATTTTTGAATTTACCTTGCTTTATAGCTTGCCTGAAGATCAACCAGATGGCGAAGATCATCTTGATGCCCTGTTTGAGGCTGGTTGTGATGACGCGATTCCAGGTATTGGCCGCAAGGGATATATTGCTCTCGAATTTGCTCGGGAAGCTGACAGTGCTAAGGCGGCTTTAGAGTCAGCCAATCAGAGTGTAGATGCAGCTATCCCTGGGGCTACTTTGCAAGAGGTTCGGCCTGATGTTGTCGGAGCAACAGAAATTGCGGCTTTAGCTAAGTGTTCTCGGCAGTACGTGAGGAAACAACTCGAGAGCATCGAGCGCTCAGTGCCGCCAGTTTATTGTTCAAGCCGACATGTGTTGTGGCACTTGAGCGTTCTGGACCAATTTTTGGCAGAAAAAACGACCTTGAAAATTCCACACCAAGTTTTTGAGGTGTCGGTAGTTGCAATGGAAGCGAATACGGCGATTCAAAAGAGCTTTTATGCAGTGCATAGGGGCAGTGAAGATACCGAAGAATATGTCGAACTGCAGGAATAGCTATTCCTATTTGAACCAAGCCTTCTAATCATATTCGGGTAGTCTCACCCGTCTCCGCATCATGGCCGTAATTGACGATTCTATCGTCCATTGGCAGCATCGCTACCTTTTTGACTTCTTGCAGTGTTATTGGGTGCAGTTATCAAGCGGGGAGTTGTAAAGCGAACTCTCGGTACTGGTAGGCCGCTTAGGGTCTTGGTTGTGTAAAAACGTTTGGCTGAGGCGGTGTTTCTCAGAAGTCAGTAAATTTCCGTCACCGGCGTTTTGACTTTATGAGTTTAGCTCTGAACAGCGCCAAAATGGCGCATGTTTG
>Ga0181561_10000057_pt1 | contig 75774 bp, 80 predicted proteins | sample 011ome_19_FD_133760 | JGI IMG/M metagenome (GOLD analysis project Ga0181561, IMG submission 133760) | Coastal salt marsh microbial communities from the Groves Creek Marsh, Skidaway Island, Georgia - 011510BT metaG (megahit assembly) | ecosystem: Environmental > Aquatic > Marine > Intertidal... | reverse complement strand
TGGTGCGGTAAAAGACAGTTACATCGTGACCCGCCTTAGCCAAATGCCCCGCCATTAGATATCTCATGACACTCAGTCCGATAAACGCACTTTTGTCATAGCCTTATACATCCTTCAAAGTGAGTCTTGCGGTGCCCGACCCGCAAAGAAGGCGTCGAGGTTATCCAATGCGCGAAAACCCATAGCGTCTCGGGTGGCCCGCGTGGCACTGCCGATATGGGGCAGCATAAAAACATTGTCGTATTTGGCCAAAGCCGGATTTCCACCTGGCTCAACCTTAAAACAATCCAGACCTGCTGCTGCAACCTGACCCGTCTCCAAGGCGGCAATTAGGGCGTCTTCATCGATCAACGCCCCGCGCGCGGTGTTCACAATCACTGCGCCCTTTGGCAGTAGGCCAAAGCGGTCCGCGTTCATCAGGTCCGTGGTTTCCGGTGTCGCGGGACAATGCAAAGTCAGGAAGTCAGCGACGCCCAGAAGGCTTTCAACCGTGTTATGGTAGGTTGCACCTTTCGCCTGACCCGCGGAAAGTTCGGAGCGGTTGTAATAGTGGACATCCATATCAAACCCACGCGCCTTGGCAGCAAAGGCACGTCCTACGCGGCCCATACCGATGATTCCGACCCTTGCCCCAGTGACTTGCTTTCCGACCATAAATGCAGGCGACCAGCTATCCCATGCGCCCGTGCGAACGAGCCTGTCTCCCGCAACTGCATGACGTGCAGCACCCAGCATCAGTAGCATCGCCAATTCAGCGGTAGCATCCGATAAAACATCAGGGGTGTTCGTCACCACGATCCCGCGTTTCTTCAACGCTGGTAGGTTGCAGTGATCAACACCAACAGAATGGTTCGCCACGATCTTAAGACGGTCCGCAAACTGCGCAACAACCTCCGCGCTAAAATGCTCGGAATGGCAGGGAATGATTGCGTCAAACTCGGCGCTCGCAGCAATAAGTTCAGCCGCTGTTCCCGGCGTATCTGCATGATTGATTACAACGTCATAGTCGCGTTCCGCGCGTTCAAGCGTCGCATCAGACAGGCGGCGAGTGATCCAGAGGCGCTTTTTCATCCTTTCTTGCGCACGCATTCATCCCAGAAATCATAGACCGCCATGCCGCACACCACGATCGCGATAATCATGAACGGCAATCCACCATAAAAACCAGCAAAGCCGCTCGAAATGCTTTTTGACAGTCCGCCAATAAAGATCACAAGGAATGACGTGCCAAGAAGACCTGCAATTAGTTTCGTCATGTAAGACATAGGATTTCCCTTTCTAAGCGGCTGTTTCAGCCAAATGTTTTTGAACCCATCGCGCAGTACGCAAAAGGCGGTCGTCTTTTTCTGCGGGGCCAATCAACTGTACGCCAATGGGCAAATCGTTTTCACCAACCAATATTGGCAAACTGACGCAAGGCAGGCCCGCTAATGTCCACAATGTGCAAAAGATAGGGTCGCCTGTCCCCTGCCCGAACTTTGGTGCCTCACCCGCTGCGGAGGGCGCAATTATGGCATCATAATCGAGAAAGAAGTTTTGAAAAAACAATTCTGCCGATGCCTTCACGGCCAATGCATCTTCATACTCGGTCTTGGTAATCTGACGGGCGCGGGTGATTACAGGTTTGAGCGTTTCGCTGATCTGGTCCCAACGGGTATCAAATACTTCTGCTTGATGCTGAGCAATCTCATATTCATGAATACGGGCCTGCACAGTTACCAAGTCAGCTAAAGTATCAGCTGCATCCAGTCGCTCGACACAATTCCCGAGCGCATCGAGCACCGCCTCTAGCCCCTCGCGTGCATCATCCGACAGACGGTCATTGAACGGCAGATTGAACCACGCAAGGCTAGGCGTCACGGGCGCATCTGCATTTGCGCCCTCCAACATCTTTGGGCGTGGTCGGGCATAGCTTCCAGCGTCGCGTTGATCATAGCCACCAATGACATCCGTCAACAGCGCCACATCCGCAAGCGAGCGGCCAAAACAGCCGACCTGATCTAACGAGACCGATGTCTGCAAAATGCCATAACGAGAGATCACGCCCCGCGTTGGTTTAAATCCAAAAGTGCCGCAAAATGATGCAGGGCGGATAACCGACCCATTGGTCTGCGTGCCGATTGCGAGCGGGACATGATATGCCGCAACGGCTGCCGCTGAGCCACTTGACGAGCCACCGGGGCTATGTTCGGTATTGTGCGGATTGCGCGTCTCATTTGCATGCACAAAGGCAAGCTCTGTGGTGACGGTCTTACCCATAATGACTGCGCCTGCGCCCCGAAGAAGTTCGACAAGACGCGCGACATCCTCGGTAACCCGACCTTCAAAAATTGCAGTTCCTCGCTGCGTGGGCATCTTTGCTGTATCGATAATATCCTTAAGCCCAACAGGTATGCCATGCAGCGGGCCTGTTGGTAAACCTGCTTTGCGGATGCGATCACACTCGGCGGCCTGCGCAAGTGCGGCTTGGGGATCCAAAAACGCCCAAGCCTTTATCGCGCTATCCGATTCCGTGATGCGGGCAAGACAGGACTTAACAAGTTCAACAGAACTCAACCGACCCGAGGCGATGGCAACCAGCGCCTCGGATGCAGTCAAAGTATGACAATCCTTTATCATGGAATGTAAGGTCCAAACAGATAGTCAGGGAACCAAAGCGCGATGCCTGGGAAGATATACATCAAGATCATCGTAAAGATAACGATCCCCAAGTAAGGCATGATCCCGCGGAAAATATCCATGAGTTCGATTTGGTCTCGAAGTACCCCTTTTAGATAATAGGCCGACATGGCCATGGGCGGGGTCAGGAACGATGTTTGCAGGTTCAGAGCCACGAGCATCGCGAAGAAGTATGGGTTCACACCAAACACTTCGAGCAATGGCAAGAAGATCGGAACGAAAATGATCAGGATCTCGGACCATTCCAGCGGCCATCCCAGCAAAAAGATGATGAGCTGTGCAAGCACAAGGAACTGCCAAGGCTTTAGATCCATCCCGTTGACCCAGTCGGCGATAATATCGTGACCACCGAGGTACGAGAAGACCGACGCAAACGTCCAAGAGCCAACGAAGAGCCAACACACCATTGCGGTCGATTTGGCTGTGAGAAACACGCTTTCCTTCAGCTTTGTCCACGACATTGAACGGTAGAGAACCGCCAGAACCATGCCACCCAATGCGCCCATTGCGGCCGCTTCTGGGGGCGTAGCCAAGCCACCAAGAATGGAACCCAAAACCAAAGCGATAAGAACTGTCAGTGGAACGAAACTAAACAGCAGATCTTTATAGATTTCTTTCGGTGGCGGCACGTCTTCCATCGTTGGTTTTGGCGCCAACTCTGGATTTCTCATCACGCGGACAATGACGTAGACGATATACAGGCCGGCGAGCAATACACCTGGGAACACCGCAGCCGCGTAAAGGCGCAGAGGTGAGAGGTCAGCAATGGCTGCATAAACGATAAGCATGATCGAGGGCGGAATAAGAATGCCTAAGGTGCCCCCTGCGCAAATCACGCCTGCAGCAAAGCTTTTATCGTAGTTGGCATTTGCCATCGCTGGGAAAGCAAGCAAACCCATCAAAGTCACAACTGCGCCCACGATTCCCGAGGCGGTCGAGAAGACCGCACAAGTCAGAAGGGCTGCAATCGCGAGACTGCCGGGCAAGTTGCGTGCCGCCATGTAGAGCGAGAAGAACAGCTTGTCGACAATGTTTGCGCGCTCCACGACATAGCCCATAAAGAGGAATAGCGGGATCGCGACAAGAATGGGATTTTCCATCACTGAATAGGTATTCTGGTTCAGCAAATAGAAGATGTTATTGTCGAAAATATCACTGAATTGCTCGATCGGATGGCCTTGATGGTAAGCGTAATAGCCAAAACCAACACCCATCGCGAGCAACGTAAATGCAATCGGAAATCCGAGCATAACCAGTACAATAAATAGCCCAAGCATCACGAGGGCGACTTCGGGATTCGTCATCTTTTTATCTTTCTTGAAGTGCGCATGGCGTGATTATTTACGGACAGGTGCAACGGCGCGTAACGCGTCGAGGTCAGCCTCAGAGAGAAGATCTTCGGTTTCTTTCACGTCAACCAAACGCTCCGGCCAAACACCTGTACGGAACGCGATCACGCAGCGCACCAATTCGGCAAGCCCTTGAATAGCAAGTAATCCACCCGAAAGAGAAATCAGTGATTTGAAGAAATAAATCTGGATACTGGCAGGGCTGTTAAAGCTCACTTCCTTATACCGCCAGCTGTCGGCTGCGATTTCCCACCCGAACCAAGCCAATGCAAGAATGCCCGGGAAAAAGAACAGAAAATACAGAACGAAATCGATGCTCGCCTGCACCTTAACGGGCAGCAACCTATATACAACATCAGCGCGCACATGCGTGTCCTGCGCGAGCGCATAGGCACCACACATCAAAAACAACGCGCCATACATTTGGATCATCATGTCAAATGCCCAAACTGTCGGCGAATTCAGAACATAACGGACGAAAACCTCGTAAGACACTGACAGCGTCAGGATCAGGATGCACCACCCAAAGGCGCGGCCTGTCCAAAGGCTGAGGCCTTCTATAGCATGTACGAATTTCATTTCTGCTGCTCTCCCTAACAGATTTTCGAGGCGTCCCAGAACGCTCTTAGTGCACAATGCCCGAGCGCCATCTTGCGCCCGGACATCGTGGTTTCGCATAACTTATGCGAAGTAGTGGTCGTAAGCCTGCTGGTAGTTCGGCTGGTTAATGTTCAGGTAACCCATCACATTTTTCGCGTATACTTTCTGCGACTCCATCACTTTCGCGAAGAACGGATCTTCTTCAGCAATACGGGCTGCAACAACATCCCACGCATCCAGCTGAGCCGCGAGAACGGTCTCAGGCGTCCGCCATACGCTGACGCCGTCTTGCTCTTGAAGCTTGACCAGGTCGTCAGCATAACGCTTTGTGTTGCCCCAATAGAAGCCAGAGTTTTCAGCCATCGACGCGTTGCGGATGATCGCCTGATGCTCAGGTGACAATGCGTTAAACTTGTCTTTGTTGATCGTAACCTCAAAGCACTCTTGGCTCTGGTGGTAAGACGCCATCATGTAGTTTTTGGAAACGTCTTGCATACCAAAGTCGCGGTCAGACGTCGGGTTGTTGAACTCTGCCGCATCAATCAATCCAGACTTCATAGCGGGTTGGATTTCACCACCCGGAAGCTGAACGACCGACATTCCCATTTCAAGCATAACGTCGGCTGCGAGGCCAACTGTACGATACTTTAGGCCCTTCATTTGCGAGGCCTCTGTAATCTGCTCGTTGAACCAGCCCAATGGTTGTGCTGGCATTGGCGAGTTGAAGAATGACACAACATTCAGTTGCAGTTCACCCATCAGCTCGTCAAACAACTCTTGGCCGCCGCCCGCATAGATCCAACCTAGCATCTCTTGGCTGGACCAGCCAAAGCATGGGCCAGTGCCGAAAAGTGATGCGGATTTGGATTTGCCGTACCAATACGCAGACACATAGTGTGCAGCGTCCAGAACACCGCGGTGAACCGCGTCTTGCATCTGACTTGTCTTTACAACTGAATCGACCGAAAGCACTTCGATCGTCAGCGAACCGCCAGACATTTCATTGACACGGTTTGCAAAAGATTGAGCGTTTTCCAAGAAAATACCGCCGCCCCAAGCTGCTTGCATTTTCAATGTTACAGCGCTGTCTTGCGCAACTGCGGGTGTGGCCAAAACTGCGGCTCCGGCAACTGCCGAACCGCGTAGGAATTTTCTGCGATTTAGTGTGTCTTTCATAGTACCTCCCGAGGATTGACGCTCAACGAAAACCAGATTTCCGGACCGCACGCGCCAGTTCATTGTTGGATAAATGGGGCCACTTTTTGCAGGGCTGCACCCTCCTCGTGCAAACCCAAGCGGCCTTTTTGTCCCTCATCCAAGGAAACCTTAGAAGAAGAATTCTATGAAACAAGTATTTAGTTGTGCGACCTAATGTCCCTAAACGGGCCTAGCTGAAACAAAAAACACTCCGAAAGCGAGCCGCAATTGGTTCAAATATCACCGTGCTTCATGCGCATATTTTTGAAGAATCGCAATTCAAACAACGCTCTAGCGGTAAGTTTTCCGAACCAATTTTAGATAAATCGGCATACTCCTACGCACTTCGGGCATAGGGTTTCGGCCTCAAAGTCGCGTAAAAAAAATTCTCGAAATTAATTCTGTTGGCAATAATGTATACAAAAATCGCGCAGGTTACCGCCATTTGCAGCAAATGACTTGATCGAATAAACTTTTGTATGCAGTCTGATTTTACGAACTGATTCTACAGCGCCGCCGAGCCTTGAGAGGAAACAGCGTGTCTGGCCCTAACCTTAGCCAACTTGACCGCGCTCTATTTGGTCTCCGTTCGCTTGTGTTGAATGGTGAATTCTCAATCGGACAACGGCTTTCAGAGGTTGCTGTTGCAAAACAGCTTGGGACATCACGGACCCCCCTGCGACAAGCAATGGACCGACTGGTCGCCGAAGGGTTACTCGAACGCATCGAGACAGGTGGCTGTCGTGTCGCAACCTTCACGCGTCAGGATATCGCAGATGCGATTGAGATCCGTGGTGTCATTGAAGGCACCGCGGCACGTTTGGCTGCAGAACGAGGTGTGAGCCCCGAATTGCTCGCAGAGGCGAGTGTGGTACTCGACGGTATCGACCGTTCCATCCACAAACCGGGCGGATTGGATTTTGACTGTTATGTCCGGCGCAACGCAGCGTTTCACGTCCTGCTCGCGCGACTGCCCAATAGCCCGCTCATACTGCGCGAGATTGAGCGCATGACGCAACTGCCGCTTGCCTCGCCCTCCGCTTTTTTGAGCGAGCAGGCCGTTATCCCGGATTTCCTCGACTCGCTGCAATATGCCCAGCGCCAGCACCGCGCTATCATCGAGGCCATCAAAAACCGCGAAGGCACACGCGCCGAGGCGCTGACCCGCGAACACGCCCGCCTTGCTCTTATCAATTTCACTTATCTCACGGATACCCAGCCATCGCTCGCCCGAGCCGTTCCTAGTCTGGCCCTGATCGCAGCAACTTAACAGCGAAAAGGAAACTGCATTTGTATAGTCTCAGCTCACTTCTGGCCAAAATCGGAATACACCGTGACCCTGTTGTTGCGCCAGAATTTACAGATTGACGCCATGAGCAAGGCAGGTGACAGAACGACGCCGTGCATTGCGATCAGTCACACCACATGGACGAATTGATCGTCTAAGGTCCAGCGGCGGAAACGTTCCTCGCCTATGTCGGGATCAACGGCTTTGCCAATTTCGACCTCAACCGCGCCAATCATTTTGTGCCAGTAAGCCCTGCGGGTCGCCTCATGGGTGGCATGATCATTTTCAGCGGACGTTTGGATAAGTTCGTTCTTGTCGGTCGCGTGCCAACAGCAAACTGGCTGCACTTCCAAACTGCGGCTGGCGAGTGGAAAGTCCGTTCTTCACCGTAAATGACATCAATATCGGCACCAAAAAGGTTCAAGCCCTGCGCCACGGCATGGCAGGCGCACTCGGACTGGAAATCGGGGGCCCTATGCAAACGAGCATTACATCCAGTCGACATTCATTAAGGTGGCGCATGATATCGGCAACGACCTCGTGCAGGTCGACAGACGCGCCTACTCCACCAACATGATGGAATCCTGCTGGATCCCGACACCTTGCCCGGGATCTATACGGGCGGCGGCAGTCATGTCTCCAAAGACATATCCGACTAATACGTCAGTCCGTTCGAACTCGACGAGGGCCTCTAAGTTGGTTGGAAGAAGGACGATTTTATTGGCAAGGCAGCACGTCAGAAAATGCAGGACCGCCCGAACCGCAAAAAGGCAACATTTGATTGGAACACGGAAGACGTGCTAAAAATCATCGCCAGCGGGCTTAAAAAAGGCACGCCTTACAAATCGAACTATTTCCCGCAGCCCAACTATCCGTCCTCATCGGCCGACATGATCATGCAGGTCGACAATAAGATGGGGAAGAGCATGTTCAACAGCTACAACTATAACGAGCGTTACGTCTTCAGACTTGGCGCGGGCTGATCAATCCGTTGCAATGGGCGACGTGCTCACCAAAAATTTGGGTGAGCAGGAACAGATGGATAAAACCTCTGCCGAGGCCAACAAAAACTTTGCGGACCGCTTGAGAGCGAAGGCTGAAAAAGTCTCACCGACTGGCGGGCCTGAAGGTGCGTGTTGCAGGGGCAACCGCTGCCGAGATCGCAACTGCGCTCGGTGCGATGCTGGTGTAGATACGTTTACAACGCCATGCAAACGGGCTTGATCGACGGCGTGATTACCGAAGCTTCGACGCAGGACGATTTCAAACGCGATGAAGTGGCCAACAGCGATACTTTTGCTGCAAACCTTGGAGGTCTGTCTTTTTATGCCGTCATGAACAAGCGCGTCATCGTCATCACGATCGACGGCATCTAAGGCGGACTACTCTCACCTGTTGAGGCGACGGGCGTCGGCACAGCCCTTGCCTCCCCGATCTGCCCGTTCTGGGTATCCTCGCCTTGGTGCTCATTGTCGCTGACGACACATACAAAATCGTCGATCTGATCCGCGCCGTGCTGCCCAGTTTTATGCCCAACCACTTCAAGCGTAATTCAAGCGGTCATTCCGCGCATGCTGGATACGCTATCAGAGACATCGCGCATCTCGGTCAGGTCGAACTCCAGGCCGATAAATTCGATGCCAGCCGCGACTTTTTCACCCGCGTTTACGGGCTAACCCTGACCAAACAAGTCGGAGAAAGCTGCTATTTGCCCCCCTTCGATGACTAAGAATTCCACGGCCTCAAGCTGCATCGCCACCATTCAACGGGCGTCGGCCACATCGCCCACCGTGTCGCTTCGCAAGTGGCACGTGAGCGCCAAGTTGCGGTGATCGAAGCCAGAAATTACGAAGTTCTCGGCGGGGTCGACGTAGGCCATGGGCGTCCGTTTCGTTTCAACGACCCGTTCAGTCACATTTTCGAGATTTACGGGGACACCAACCGCGACGTGCCTTCGCCGCATCAAAGGACTGGCGAAGCAGCTGTGCACGAGGCGCAAGGGCGGACGGGCATGCTTAGCAGCTACCTGTGACCGATCTATCGCGGAACGTCGATTGCAGGTTCCGCCGTGACAATTCTCGCCCCTACCGACAACGGGATACTGGATCTGGCGGCTGAACATTTACATGCGGGTAATGTCTTGGTGCTTGGTACAACGGCTCCCTCCGACGCAGGCTATTTTAGGCAACCTCGGCCATGGCACGCGGCTGTCGTGGTCTCATAACCGATGCAGGCCTGCGCGATATGCGTGATCTTGTGGCGATGGGGTTCCCTGTCTGGTCCAAGGTTATCGGCGCCCACAGTCATGCCAACGGCTGATCTCGTCTGGGCACCGACATCCATCTGAAAGCCCAGATTTTCAAACGCTTCCCCACAAAGAGAACCAGTCCCTTAATTTCGGCGCCCCAATATTTGTGAACATCGGCTCTTTCCACTGGCAATTTATTCGCAAAAGTCTCCGCACGCCTAGGCATTTTGTGCAGGCCTTTTGTCGGGATCGTGATGCAATTCGCCGCGACCCAGCCCAACTCAATGCGCAATAAATGCAACAAAAATAGACCGTAAGGTGGTCAAAGGAGACGTCACAGAACTCAAAGAGTTTGTTTGGAAAACCGAGGTTTTACCATCGTACAACGTCCGCTTGATGTCTGCTCGAAATGGCGGGCTTAAGGGGATTTGCAGGCTCATTTTGCCACATCCTTGCGCAGATTTGGTCACAGCAATGCCCTAATTGCTGGTTAACAAGATGGCGACGAAATCCGCGTAACGAGGTCAAACACAATGAAACGCTTGCTTTCCACATTACTTACGGTCGCAGCCACTTTGGCGGGATCAACCGCATTTGCGGTCGAACATGAGGTCCGCATTTACGCCACTGGCTACTTCCCGAACGCGGTTTGGTTTCAGAATGGTGACACAGTGAATTTTGTGAACTCGTCTATCTATAACCTAAAATTGGCGCCCTCGAGTAGCAATTGCACCTCTTTCATTATCTCAGGTGTCATTAATGCGAATAGCGGTCCCGCTTATTACACCATTCCAAACACAACCCAGACCAACATTAACGCGCCTTGCATTCAATCCACAAGCTATTCCTATTGGGGCGGCTCAACAACGACCTACACAAAGTATAGCAACTATACACTTTCGTTGATCCGCGGCACGGCCCCGACGACCTGCCCAAGCACAAAACTCGACTCTTTGGCAACCGACCCCTACTCTACATCAAACGCATGTCCTTTAGAATAAAGGGTTAATCAGGCTTTCGCCTGTTGCCTTATTCGAATTGACCTCAATGCCAACGCGGGCAAATGAAAGCGCATCTTCAGGTGCGCTTTTCATCAATCTGGCCGCTCCTTTGCCTGCCTCGCCAAGCCAGAGCGGCCATTGATCGGGCGTCAGGATCACGGGCAAACGGTGATGGATTTTGGCCATCGCGTCATTTGCATTTGTTGTCACAATGGCAAAGGATGTCAGCGCGTCATCCCCCTGCCCCCAGTCTTGCCAAATACCGCCAAACACCATCGGTGCCGCGTCACTGCGGGTGATATACCACGGCAATAGCTTGTCCTTTTCCGCGCGTTCCCATTCATAAAACCCTGATACCGCCACCAAACAGCGGCGCGCACGGCAGGCTTCTCGGAAGGCGGGTTTCTCGGCAATCGTCTCGGCGCGGGCATTGATCAAAAGCGGCCCGCCGCTCACCTTTTCATACCAATGGGGCACGAATCCCCAGCGCATGGGACGCAACCGTCGCACGCCTTCGGAAGAGGTCACGACGGCCACTTGGGTCGTTGGGCAGACATTATAGTTGGGCACGTCTGGCAGGTCGTTTGACGCCGCAGCATCAAACATCTGGGCCATTGCATCATGGGGTAAGGTGATCGCCATTCGTCCGCACATACGGGTAATATGGGGTCAAAACGCGCCGTGCACCAGACGTACACCGCACATGCACCAGCCGTGCACGGCTTTACCGACCTAAAGGCCAAATTTTCGCCCTATTGACTGCCTAACCTGCATTCATATTATTTGCATTTAAGATCAGCCGATGAGTATTTACCGCATTGCTGTCATGGTTGACGGGGACAACGTGAGCCCCGTTCATGCGGCACGGATTCTGGCTGCCGCCACCAAATTGGGTCGCGTTGATGTGGCGCGGGTTTATGCATCTGGCGCGCAACCAACGGATTGGTTCGGGGTGGCCGGCTACCGCGCGATGCATGCAGGTGCTGGCAAAAACTCAACGGATATTCTGTTAAGCATTGATGCAATGGAACTGGCACTGCGCGATGAAATCAGGACATTTGTGCTGGCAACATCTGACGGTGACTTTCCCCATCTTGCGCACCGGTTACGGGAAAAGGGTTTACACGTGTTGGGAATGGGCGACGAGAAAGCACCAGACGGGTTTCGGCTGGCGTGTTCAGAGTTTACAATTCTAAAGCGCGATAAGCCCGCTACACCAAAAGTGGTAAAACCAGACACGACCACAAAAACGATCCTGCCCCCGACCCAAAAACCCCAGTGTCAGGCAACTGACTTGGATCGCAAGATTCGCGTCGTCATAGGGCAGAATAGTTTGGGTGGGATGGGGATGAGAATTGCAAGTCTTGGCGCACAAATGTCGACAAAGCATGGCGTCCTTATCAGCAAAACACCTGACAAAAGCTGCCTCGCGTATCTAATCGCTCGCCCCGCGCTATACGATGTTGATCCGCGCGGCCCTGAGGCCATGGTGCGGTACCTTATGGACGGGTTCACGACCCGTTCACTCACTGCGCCGCCGTAGTATCGCGCCAAGCGCATATCTTATAGTTAGCGCATTCGCTTACCATTACGGTGCGGCGTTGTCGCGAAGCGCATTCGTTGATAGGCTAACGTCATGGTATTAATTGCAATCTGTTGGTGTGCCGATGCTCTTTTCTAAGCTGGCCGGGGTCGCCTTGGGCATCGCGCTTTTGAGTGGGTCAGCGCTGGCGCAAGACTGGGGTGTCGAAAGTATCCAACGCGCGGCAGAGACGCCCGCTCATGAAATATTGATGGCGCTTGTCACGCGGCCAGAGACCACGCTTGCCCCATTTGAAACCGACGGATGTAGTGGTGGGTTGTCGCAAGCGTGGCAGGCGATGAGCAGCACCTTTCCCGCCTTTGCGGCCGCCCATCAATCCCAACCGCCTTGGGAGGAATGTTGTGTCACGCATGACCGCGCCTATCACAATGCGGGTGGAGCATTAGAAGCGACGCTGAGTTTTGACGCCCGACTGGAGGCCGATATTGCGCTCAAGGCATGTGTCGCCGGGTCCGCGGCGGATCGGGTTACGGCCTTGTCCGAGATGTATGATCTGAGCACCGGCCAAATCGAGGGAGCGTATCAAGGCATCGCTGAGACGATGTTTCTCGCGGTGCGCCTTGGAGGTGCCCCCTGCACGGGCCTGCCTTGGCGCTGGGGCTATGGCTATCCGCCGTGCTGATGGCTGGCCCTGACTATTTGACTGCGCGAAGCGTATTGGTGCACCTGATGCACAAGACGTCTTCCATGCACAACGGCAGTTGTGCGCCCTGCTCGGCCCAGCGTGTCATGAAGGTGGTGATGATCTCTGGGCCACCCGTGTCAGATAGAGAAAACCCTCTGAGAATGCCGTCATCGCGCGGCACGGAATACCGCATGATTTCTGCATAGTTGTCCATGGTTTCGATCGTGGCCTGATTGCCGTCCAAGGTTCGAAGCCAATCAGCCCGCGCCTGAAAATATAGGCTGCAATACTCTGCGTTAGCACTTGGCTGCGCCGTCGTCGCCGTGCCGATAACAGCAATGAACGCGGCGAAGGGGAAATGTCGCAACACGGCCATCATCCTAATGAGAAATAGAAAACCCCCGCCCTACAGGTGAAGGGCGAGGGGTCGGGTGATTTAGCCGTTTCGCTTACTTAACAACAATGCGTCCGTCGAGGAAGGCTGTGTAGCCGCCCTGTGCTGCGAGGTATTCGGCTGTGACGTCGGCAAGGTCTGGGCCAAAGTCATAGACGTTTTCAGCGTCGCGGAACATTTTGTAGCCGTCGCCGCCATTGCGCACGTAGTTGTTGGAGACGAGGCCGTAGGTCGCGGCCAGATCGATGGGCGCGCCGCCGACCATGACGTCGGAGATGCGGCTACCCACTTCGGCTGCTGGATCAACCGTAAAGGTCATGCCTGCCACTTGTGGGAAACGGCCTGCAACGTCTGCGATTTCAGAGACGCCGTTTTCAAGCGCATCCACAACGGTTTGACCGGAGACGAAGAAGGTTGAGAGCGTGTTCTGGAACGGCAGCACGGTCAGCACTTCGCCCATAGTCACGTCGCCTTCGTCAATAGAAGAGCGCAGGCCGCCAGAGTTCGCAATCGCGATTTGGATACCTTGGCTCGCGACGCGGTCAAGCATTGCGTCAGCGACAAGGTTGCCCATTTCGCATTCTTTCACGCGGCAGTTGTCGCGGCTGCCGTCGATTGTACTGGCGGAAATGGCCACGACCTTGTTGCGGATTTCGTCCAGTGGCACGGCCAATTCGGCAATACGCGTCACTGTTTCCGCATCTTCCACCACTTGACCGTCGATCAGGATTGGCTCGCCAGCGGCTTCAGTGATGTTGCCCTCATCGTCGAACGTGACGTTTAGCTCGCCCAAGAATTTACCGTAGGCATAGGCCGAAAGGATCGCTGTATTGCCAACCATTGTCGGGTACGGGCCGACGGCGTTCTCGTCTGTGTTCGACAAAAGCGTGTTGGTGTGGCCCCCAACGATCACGTCGACACCTGTGGTTTTGGCCGCGACCTCTTGGTCAACGCCGTAGCCCGAGTGGGACAGCACGATGATTTTGTTCACGCCTTCGGCTGTCAGCATATCGACCTCGGCTTGCACGGCATCAGACGGATCGGTGAAGATCACGTTGTCGCCGGGGCTGGCCAATTCGTCAGTGTCTTGTGGCGTCAGGCCGATGAGGCCGATTTTCTCGCCGCCGCGCTCGATGATGGTGGACTTGGCGAGTTTGCCTGCCAGCAGTGGTTCGCCCGAGACATCCGCGTTGGACATCAGGATCGGAAAGTTGATCGTGTCCATGAAGCCCGCAAGAACCTCTGGGCCGTCGTCGAATTCGTGGTTGCCGACGGTCATACCGTCATAGCCAAGCTTGTTCATGAACTCGGCCGCCATCGCGCCTTTGTAGTAAGTGTAGAAGAGCGTCCCTTGGAACTGGTCGCCGCCATCCACGAGGATGGAGTTGTTGGAGCGTGCACGCGCTTCGGCTACGGCAGTGACCAAACGTGCGGTGCCGCCAAAGCATTCGCCAGCAACGTTTTCTTCGGCCGAGCAAGGCGCATCATATTTGCTAATCGGCTCGAACCGCGCATGGAAATCGTTGGTGTGCAGGATTGTCAGCGAATAGTCCGCCGCAGCAGCCGAAGCCGTAAGCGCCAGTGCGCAGGTTGTTGTCATAATACGAGTAAGCATGGAAATATCCTCCATTGGTTATATTGCTGTCAGCTTGGCCATGCCGCGCGCGTGAGTCAAATGCCGATCAGGGCAAGGGGTAACTTTCCCTTGCGACAGCTTTGTGACAACGCGGTTCTTGACCAAAGTTTAGGCACAGGTCATGAGTTGCCCATGTTGATTTACAAAATATTCCGCGCCGATGAATGGGCGCATTTGCAGACCGCAGGTATCACGGCGGGCGCGCCAATTGATTTGGCGGACGGGTTTATCCATTTCTCGACGGCGGCCACGGTGGCCCGCACCGCAGAGCTATATTTTGCGGGTGTTGAGGGTCTTGAACTGGTGGCTGTCGAGGCCGACGGACTGGATCGCATCAAGTGGGAGCCGTCACGCGGTGGGGACTTGTTCCCGCATTTATTCCGTGACTTGACGATGTCGGATGTTGTTTGGTCGAGGTCGCTGCCGATTGTGGATGGCGTACATCAATTAGGAGATTTGGCATGAGATTACTTGAGCAAATTGCCGTGGCCGCGATGCGCCAGATCGATCCTGAGATCGCACATGGCTTGGCGATCAAGGCGCTGAATGCGGGGCTTGGGCCAAAGGAAGGCCCCTATTCGTCAGATCGTCTCCGCACGAATTTGGCTGGTTTGGATTTGCCGAACCCTGTGGGCCTTGCTGCCGGTTTTGATAAGAATGCGACAGCGCTGCATGCATTATCTGGTTGCGGTTTTGGTTTTTTGGAGGTTGGTGCCGCGACACCGCGTGCACAGATGGGCAACCCCAAGCCGCGCCTGTTTCGCCTCAAGCAAGACCGAGCCGCGATCAACCGTTTCGGGTTTAATAACCAAGGGATGGATGTAATTGCAGCGCGATTGTCTGCACGACCCAAGGGTGTGATTGGACTGAACCTTGGCGCGAATAAAGACAGCGAAGACAAGTCTGCAGATTTTGCAAAGGTGCTGACGGCTTGCGGTGCGTATTTGGATTTCGCCACGGTAAATGTGTCCTCCCCCAACACCGAGAAGCTGCGTGATTTGCAGGGTAAGGCGGCGCTCGCGGCCTTGTTGGACGGTGTGATGGAGGCCAATGCAGCGTTGAAGAAACCTGTGAAAGTGTTCCTGAAAATCGCACCCGACTTGGACGAGGCGGCATTGGATGATGTGGCCGAGGTTGCGAATGCGTCGGGCATTGATGCGATCATTGCGACCAATACAACGCTTGACCGGATCGGCCTGCACGGCCCGCACGCCGCCGAGTTAGGTGGTTTGTCGGGGCAGCCGCTGTTTGAAAAATCGACCAAGGTTCTGGCGCAGTTGTCGATCCGCACGAAACTGCCGCTTGTTGGCGTGGGTGGTGTGGGTTCCGCGGAACAGGCCTTTGCCAAAATCCGCGCGGGGGCGACTGCCGTGCAGCTTTATACCGCGTTGGTTTATGGCGGCATTTCACTGGCCGATGATATCGTACGCGACTTGGAAGTGCTGCTTGCAAAAGCGGGCTTTGCCACTGTTGCAGAGGCGGTCGGCACAGGGCGGAGTGATTACCTGTGATCGAAATTTGGCATAACCCACGGTGTTCAAAATCGCGGCAGGCCTTGGCTATTCTAGAGGCCAAAGGCGTGGAGCATCAGGTGCGTTTATACCTCAAGGATACGCCCACCGAGTCGGAATTGCGGGCTGCGCTCGCGGCATTGAAAAAGACGGCGGCGCAAGTGGTGCGCCGTGGCGAAAACGGATTTGTCGATGGTGACGAGGATGCGCTGATTGCGCAGATGGTGGCGAACCCAATCTTGATCGAGCGGCCTATTGTGATTGTCGGCGATCGGGCCGTGATCGGGCGTCCGCCTGAAGACGTTCTGGATTTACTGGACTAACGCGCGGCGGCCTCTAGGGCGGGATATTTCCAGCCGAGAGTGATGCCGCGCACGATAAAGCTCAGCAAGAGCCCGATCCAAAGCCCGTGGTTACCGAACATCCACATTAGCGGGATGACAGATGCGAAATACGCGATTGCAGAGACCACCATCATGTTGCGCATGTCGCGGGTCCGGGTTGCGCCAATGAAAATGCCGTCAAACATCCAAGATGCAACGCCGACGATCGGAGCTGCGACCATATAAGGCAGGTAGTGCCGTGCGGTGGCTTGCACGTCTGGGGCTGTGGTCATCGTGTCTATGATGCTTGGCCCTGCGACGGCAAAAACCAAGGCGAGGCCTGCACATATTAGCGCGCCCCATCCGCTTGTGAGGATCGCGCCACGCCTTAAGCGGGCAGCGTTTTTCGCGACCAGCGCTTGGCCGACGAGGCTTTCGGCGGCGGCGGCGAAACCGTCGAGCGCGTAGGCGGTCACGTTGAGGAATTGTAGCAGGATTTGGTTGGCCGCGAGTTGCACGTCGCCGAAATCCGCGCCCCAGAAGAGAAAGCTGACGAAGATCGCTTGCAGCAGGACCGAGCGGATCAGGATGTCGGTGTTGACCACGGCCATGTTGCGCAGACGGGGCATATCAAAAACGCGGGCTTTGTCGCGCCAAGCGGCCCCTGCAAATGCATCGCGACAAAGCCAAAGGCCAAGCGCCAATCCACCCCATTCTGCAATGAATGTGGCCCAGCCGACGCCAGCAACACCATAATCGAAGTGCAGCACAAAGAGGATATCGAGCCCGATGTTGAGGCCGTTCATTAGGACTTGGATCGCGAAAACGCCACGTGTGCGTTCTTGGGCGATGAGCCAGCCGATGATACCGTAGAGCGCGATTGTGGCGGGGGCCGACCAGACGCGGATACCCATGTAGGAGCGTGCGAGGGTTTCTACCTCGGCGCTTGCGGGGGAGACTTTAAAGGCGAGCCAGAATAGCGGAATTTGGCCCACGATCATGACGGCCCCTGCGGCAAAGCCAATGAGAAGCGAGCGTGACAATAGTGCCGCGACTTCGGAGGTGTCCCCTGCCCCTGTTGCTTGCGCGGTCAGGCCAGCGGTGCCCATGCGCAGGAAGCCGAATATCCAGTAGAAGGCGGTGAGGATAATTGCGCCGATGCCAACGGCACCAATGGGGGCCGCTTGACCTAGTTGCCCCACGACGCCTGTGTCCACGACCCCAAGGATCGGGACGGTGGCGTTCGAGAGCACGATCGGGATCGCGATTTGCAGAACCCGTTTGTGGGTCAGCGCGTTAGCCATCACGGGCGGGCATCAGGAAGTGACCTGTCGCTTGGGCGAATATGCGGCTTTTGTTGTCTTGCCAGCCCTCGACATGCACGGAGGCATAGCGGCGGCCAAGACGGTTCACACGCGCCCGCGCATATGCGTCACGCGGGAGGCCAGAGCGCAGGTAATCGACGGTAAAATCAATGGTCTTGGGCAAGAGGATACGCGGGCTGTCATCACTGATGGCGCCCGCCTCCATGTCTTCCCACGTCATCGCCCAACTCAGTTCAATGATCGCGGCGACTTCGAGAAAGGCAGCCGTCGCACCGCCATGCAGGGCTGGGATCATCGGGTTGCCGATGTTTTGCTCAGAGAATGGCATGACGGCTGTAAGCTCGTCGCCGTGCCGTTCAAATTCGATGCCGAGAAACTGGATATAGGGCACCTGCCCCACGAGACGTTGCAGTGCCGCGTCGCGGCGTTGTTTGACGATCTGGACGGGTTCGGGACGCTTGGCCATTATTTCGCCCCTCCTGTTTCAATGGTAAAAGCACCTGTTGCAGTGGCGACAGGGCGCGATGTGTCGGCGTCTGTCGCGGTGGCGCGGATGAAGGCAACCGAGCGGGTCACGTGGTAACATTCCGCCGTTGCCGTGATCGTGTCACCAGGTTTGGCCGAGCGCATATAGTCGATGCGCAGATCAATTGTCGCGGTGCCCAGCGGGCCGGTTGGATGCGCCATGACGGCGGCCCCCGAGCAAGTGTCCATGAGCGCCGAAACCGCCCCGCCGTGAATCACGCCTGTTTCGGGATCGCCCACGAGCTTCTTGTCGTAGGCCATCGTGATGGTCGCCCGCCCGTCCCCGATTTCGGTCAGGTTCATGCCCAAGGCGCGGGCGTGGGGGATCGCTTCGATGAAACTACGGGCGATTAATTCTTGGCGGGCTTTGGTCTCGTCGGACATAAATGTCTCCGTTCTATTTTGTGGCAACTTGCCACTTGCCCAGCGGGTTGCAAGTGCTATATCTGCAATTGAGAATTATTCGCAATAGGAATATCAAATGGACGCCGTTGGCAATATCCCGAGCTTCGACCCTGTGCGCCGCATCGGGCCGTTTCGCGCCAAGCGGTTGATTGTCGCGTTAGTTTTGTTGGCCTTGGCGATTGCGCCCGATCAATTGGGCGATGTCACGCGCGGCCTGATGGTGGATGCCTATACGCAAGTATCGGTCTTTGTTGCAGCCACATTTTTGTTGTTTTACGGAGCGGAGCGGCTCTTTAAGTTCGACATCGGGGAGACCCTCAAGCGCGCCAAGGGCTGGCAGGTTCCCCTTGCCTCGCTGCTGGGCGCGACACCCGGTTGTGGTGGCGCGGTTGTAGTTGTCGCGGCCTATTCGTCGGGCAATGTGGGCTTTGGCGCAGTTGTGGCGGCGCTCACGGCGACGATGGGTGATGCGGCATTCCTGCTGATTGCGACACGGCCTGAAGTGGCGATTGTGGTGCTGCCGCTGTCCTTCGCCGTGGGTATCCTGACGGGATATGTCATCGATTACTTTTCCAAGACCCCCTATCTGGGCAACCCGACGGGCACCTGCGAACTTGCGCCGCTGATTGGTGAAACACGCAAGCGCGATTATGCCGCTTTGGCCGTGTTCATCCCCGGTTTGGTCGTTGGCATTACGCAGCTTTCGGGCGCGGATGTTTATGCCGTTTGGGGGCAAGCGCCGCTTTATATCGGCCTTGTTGGTGTGGCCGTGAGCCTTGCGGTTTGGACTGTCTCGCGCGTGCAAGCGATGACCAATACCGCCGATAGCCCTATCACCCGCATGACCGAAGAAACCGCATTTATTACGGTTTGGGTGATCGGGGCCTACCTTGGCTACGACTATCTGGTGGAATTTGGCGGGCTGGACCTGAAGACAATGTTCGGGACGGTTGCCCCGCTTTTGCCGCTGATCGGTGTTTTGATCGGGCTGGTTCCGGGCTGTGGGCCGCAGGTCGTGGTGACCACACTCTATATCAACGGGCTGGTGCCGTTTGCGGCGCTGATCGGCAATGCGATCTCGAATGATGGCGATGCGCTATTCCCTGCGATAGCCCTGAACCCGAAGGCCGCGTTTTGGGCGACGATCTATTCGACGATCCCTGCGTTGATAATGGCCTATGGATTCTATTTCTTTGCACCGAACTTCATGAACTAATCGGCGTTGCCCCAACGTGCGTGTCGGGGTAGCCTTTGCTTTGTAGGAGCCGACCATGCCGAATACCCGCCTTTCGTTCAAAGAGATGTGTGCCAAGTTTGATGTGACCCCGCGCACGTTGCGTTATTATGAATACATTGAATTACTGCATCCTGAGAAAGAAGGCCGTGCGCGGTTTTACGGGCCCAAGGAATTGGCGCGGATGACATTGATTCTGCGCGGACGTCGTTTCGGATTCGCTTTGGAAGACATTCGTCAGTGGCTTTTGATCTATGAAAACGAAGGCAACGCGGCGCAGATGAAGCAATGGCTGGCCCTTGCGGACAAACAAATCGTCGAATTGACCGAGCAAAAGCAGCAGTTGGAAGATACATTGGCGGAATTAAGATCGCTGCGTGATCTGACGACCGAGCAACTGAGCTAACGACTCTCGCCTTATTTTACGGGGAAAATTGCGCATTTCGCGTCATAATTGAGCACGGCTCGATTTGCGAATATTGCGCCTTCCCTAGGGTAATCTTTCCTTACCTTTCGTCAGGCTGAAAATGACGTGACGTATCATTTACGTTAACGTCAATTTACCTTGTAGGATGATAGGTGACCTCGCAAATGTTTGGCAACTTAGCCACTCATGAACAGGACACCGATATGACGACCGATTTAATGAATATCCGCGATATGTGCGAAGCATTTGATGTAACGCCCCGCACGCTGCGCTTTTACGAGGCCAAGGAGCTTTTGCTCCCTGTCCGCGAAGGCCAGCGCCGCTTGTTTACCAAGCGGGATCGCGCCCGCCTTAAGCTGATCCTGCGCGGAAAGCGTTTCGGGTTCAGCCTAGAAGAGATCCGCCAGCTGCTCGACCTGTATCATATGGGTGACAGCCAACTGACCCAGCTTTCCAAGACCTTGGAAACCGCCAAGCGCCACCTGTCCGACATGGAAGCGCAGAAAAAAGAGCTGGAAGAAGCGATTGGCGAATTGAAAGACCAGATGAAATGGGCCGACAACAAGTTGGCCTCAATCGCGAAGAAATAGCCTGCCGCTTAGGCCATAATCTATGAGAGAGACCTGACATGCCGATCTACAATGCCCCCGCAAAAGACATTCAATTCGTCTTGCACGACCTGCTGAAAGTGTCCGAGCAGGACATTGCTGGTTACGCCGATCTGGATCGTGATTTCACCAGTGCGGTGATTGAAGAGGCCGGCAAGATCGCGACAAATGTTCTGGCCCCGCTCAACCAGATTGGGGATACCGAAGGCTGCGTTCTGGAAAATGGTGTTGTGCGCACGCCCACGGGATTTAAGGCTGCGTTTGATCAGGTCCGTGAAGGTGGCTGGACGTCTCTGGATTGTGACGAGGCATATGGCGGACAAGGTCTGCCATATATCATGAGCATGGCCGCCCTTGAGCCGTCGGTTTCGGCAAACATGGCGTTCAACATGTATCAGGGTCTGACCCACGGCGCCTATTCCGCCATCAACGTGCATGGCACGGACGAGCAAAAGCAGAAGTATCTGCCAAAGATGGTCACATGCGAATGGACAGGCACGATGAACCTGACCGAACCGCACTGCGGCACCGATCTGGGCTTGATGCGCACGAAGGCAGTTCCGAACGGTGACGGCACTTACAAGATTTCCGGCCAGAAGATTTTCATCTCGGCTGGTGATCACGATATGGCCGACAACATTATCCACCTTGTTTTGGCGAAGATTCCGGGTGGACCTGAAGGCATCAAAGGCGTGTCCTTGTTTATCGTGCCCAAGATCAAGATTAACGAGGATGGCTCTCTTGGTGATCGCAACGGCGTGTCTGTGGGCAAGATCGAAGAGAAGATGGGTATCCACGGCAATGCGACCTGCGTGATGAACTATGACGAGGCCGAGGGTGTGCTTTTGGGAGAAGAGCACAAGGGCATGCGCGCGATGTTCGTGATGATGAACGAGGCGCGTTTGGGTGTTGGCCTTCAGGGCTATGCTCAGGCTGAGGCCGCGTATCAGAACGCTGTATTCTACGCCAATGACCGCCTTCAGGGCCGTGCTGTGACTGGCGCCGAGAATCCGGACGGTCCTGCCGATCCGCTGATCGTGCATCCTGATATTCGCCGTAACCTGATGGATCAGAAATCATTTGTTGAGGGCGCGCGTGCGTTCACGATGTGGGGCGCGAACCTGATCGACCGCGCCCATAAGAACAAGGACGCCGAGGCCGATGGTCTGGTTTCGCTGATGACGCCTGTGATCAAGGGTTTCTTGACCGACAAGGGCTTTGAATACGCCGTTGCAGCCCAGCAGGTTTACGGCGGTCATGGCTACATCGAAGAATGGGGCATGTCCCAATTCGCCCGCGATGCCCGTATTGCGATGATCTATGAGGGGGCCAACGGCGTGCAGGCGCTTGATCTGGTGGGCCGCAAGCTCGCGCAAGATGGCGGCAAGCATGTGATGGCGTTCTTTGAGATGGTGAAGACTTTCATCAAAGAGAACGACGGGAATGCGGCATTGAAGGCTGACTTCCTTGAGCCACTCAAAGCGGCAAGCAAGGATTTGCAGGCAGCGGGCATGTATTTCATGCAAAACGGCATGAAAAACCCGAACAATGCGCTCGCTGGCTCCTATGACTTTATGCACATGATGGGTCACGTTTGCCTTGGCCTGATGTGGGCGCGGATGGGTAAGGCTGCGATGGAAGCCTTGGAGGCTGGTGCGTCGGATAAAGCGTTCTACGAGACCAAAATCGCCACTGGCCGCTACTACATGGCCCGTCAGTTGCCCGCGACCGCAATGCATTTGGCGCGGATCAATACTGGTGCTGATACGGTGATGGCTCTCGACGCTGACCAGTTCTAAGCCCATGATGGGTTGAAACCCATCCTACGAAAGACTGGACCAAACATGCCAAAGCGCCTGAGACTAACCCGCCGTTTCCCTGTTGCAATGACGGAGGACGGGTACCGGAGGCTCAAGCGCTTTGCTGCGGAAAATAAGTTGGAGGAAGGGGAGGCCTTGTCGTTTTTGTTCGAGAATTTCAATTCGGTGATCAATGAGGACACATTTGGCCAGCGGTTACGGATGTTTCAAAACGAGCTGGAGGCCCGCAAGCGTTAACGGGTTTGCCTTAAAAGGGTTAACCATCGTGCCTATGTAAGAATGACCTCCGGGGCGTAACCTCGTTTGTTCAAAATACTCATATCCGACGCCTGCAAAATGGCGCACCATCTGGGAGGATGTCCGACATGACCATGAAGTTGCATTGCTTTGGCGAAAGTGGAAACGCCTATAAGGTGGCACTGACACTGGCCTTGGCCGATCAAGAGTGGACGCCAGTCTATGTCGATTTCTTTAATGGTGCGACCCGTAGCCCGGAATTCCGCGCCCTGAACGTCATGGGTGAAGTGCCTGTGTTGGAAGACGGCGATCTGGTGCTCACGCAGTCGGGCGTCATTCAGGATTACATCAGCTCCAAGTCTGGCAAACTGGGTGGTAAATCTGCCGCCGAGCGCCGCGAAGTTTTGCGCTGGATGTTCTTTGACAATCACAAGGTGTCTGGCGTCGCAGGGATGCTCCGCTTCCAGATGAACTTTCTGCCTGAGGCCAAGCGCAATGCCGATGTGATTGGCTTTCTGTCGATGCGTCTTGCTGCTGCGTTGGCGATCATGGAGACCCAACTCTCTGAGACCCCCTTCTTGGCAGGGCCTGAATTGACCATCGCGGATATCGCTTGTGCCGGTTACCTTTATTACCCTGAGCCGTTCACGTTTGAGCGTGCCGATTACCCCCATATCAACCGCTGGCTCGACGCGATTGCCGCGACTCCCGGTTGGAAGCACCCCTATGATTTGATGCCCGGCTCCCCTGCCGATCGCGCCTAAAGGAGACAATAAATGACCGAAGCTTATATTTTTGATGCCATCCGCACGCCGCGTGGCAAGGGCCGCGCTGACGGCAGCTTGCATGAGGTGACATCTGCGCGTCTCTCCGCTGGCGTTTTGAATGACCTCAAAAGCCGCAACAACCTTGAGGGCCATGCCGTTGAGGATGTGATCTGGGGCAATGTGACCCAAGTGGGCGAGCAAGGCGGCTGTCTGGCGCGGACGGCGGTGCTGGCGTCGAACCTCGATCAATCGATTCCGGGTCTAGCGATCAACCGCTTCTGTGCTTCCGGTATGGAGGCCGTTAACCTCGCCGCGAACCAAGTGCGCGGCGGTGCCGGTGGTGCCTATATCGCGGGCGGTGTCGAGATGATGAGCCGCGTGCCGATGGGCTCTGACGGGGCGGCGATTGCGGTTGATCCTTCGATTGCGATGGATACGTATTTTGTGCCGCAGGGTATTTCGGCCGATATTATTGCGACGGAATATGGCTTCTCTCGGGAGGATGCCGACAAGCTGGCCGTCGAGAGCCAAAAGCGTGCGGCGGCCGCTTGGGCCGAGAACCGTTTTGCGAAATCCATTGTGCCTGTAAAGGACATTAACGGTCTGACCATTCTGGACCGCGACGAATACATGCGCCCTCAAACGGATATGCAGTCGCTTGGCGCGCTGAACCCTGCGTTCCAGATGATGGGCGAGGTCATGCCCGGCTTTGATAAGGTCGCGCTGATGAAGTACCCGCACCTTGAGAAAATCAACCATATTCACCACGCGGGCAACTCATCCGGGATCGTGGACGGTGCTGCTGGTGTTTTGATCGGCTCCAAGGAATGGGGCGAGGCGATGGGCCTCAAGCCACGTGCGGTGATCCGTGCCACGGCCAAAATCGGCACAGATCCGACGATCATGCTGACGGGGCCAGTGCCTGTAACCGAGAAGATCATGAAAGACAGCGGCATGTCGATCTCCGACATTGATCTGTTTGAAGTTAACGAAGCTTTTGCTTCGGTCGTCTTGCGTTTCATGCAGGCGTTCAACGTGGACGCGGACCGCGTAAACGTGAACGGCGGCTCGATTGCGATGGGTCACCCGTTGGGTGCGACGGGCGCGATCATCATTGGCACGCTGCTAGATGAACTGGAGCGCACGGGCAAAGGCACAGGCCTTGCGACGCTTTGCATTGCCTCTGGCATGGGTGCCGCGACAATCATCGAGCGCGTCTAATGGATAAACAAGAGTTCGATACGTTCCTGCTGGATATTTCAGAGTGTTTTATCACCGAGGATTTTGGTCCTTGGGCAGACCGTATCGAACTCCCCTTTTCGACCGTCACCAAATTCGGCCCGATCGTGTGCTACACGCGAGACGAACTCAAGGCCGAGTTTGATTTATACGTTTTGGCCTGCCAGACGATGAAACTCGATCTGATCTTCCGGACCCCGCTCTCCATTGAACATTGCGAGGATGGTACTGTGATTACGACCTACCGCACCGAGCTACTTAGCCACGGACAACGCATGACAGACCCCTTTACATCGTCGGCCTTGATGAAAAACGTCGACGGGCGCTGGCGCATGACCGCGATTTTGAATGCGCGCGGCCACCTTGCATGGACAGGCCGTGTACCCCACAAAGAAGGGCAAACATCGTGACATACCCTCTCTCCAACCCAGAGGCGGTCGCGATTAGCGATGCCTTGCTTGATAGCACGGGCGCGGCCATCATCGCGCGAGACTTTTCGCGGTTCGCGCCTGCGTTCTCCTTGCCGCACTTCGTGACGACATTTGACGCAAAGCATCTGATCGAAACGGTCGAAGAACTGGAAACGGTGTTCGTGTCCAACTGCAACTACTATGCGGAGATGAGGGTCACTGACATGGTGCGCAAATGCATGTCCGCCGACTTTGACGGACCCGATACGGTCAAGGCGATGCACATCACACATCTGATGGCAGGCAACAACCGCGTCAAAGACCCTTACCCCGGTTTTTCGGTGATCACCCGCACCGATGGCGTGTGGCGCGTCTCAAAAAGCGACTACGCCGTAGGCCGCGATGGTAGCCTGACCCAAGCCTTACTGAGACTTGCGCGCAATGCGCAAACCCCAACGAATGACGCGAACTAACGCTCGCGCTCCCTATATTCAGGAGATGACTATGACCGACTTTACGATGAAAACCGACGCTGATGGCGTGGCCACGATCACATGGGATACCGTTGGAAAATCCATGAACGTGATGAACCAACAGGGGTTTGCCGATCTTGACGCGCTGATTGATCAGGCCTTGGCCGACGATGCGATCAAGGGCGTGATTATCACCTCCGGCAAGGAAGGCACGTTTGCGGGCGGGATGGACCTCAACATCATCGCCAAGATGAAGGAAAGTGCGGGCGACGATCCTGCGCGCGGTTTGATGGACGGGCTGATGGCCTCTCACGGTATCTTGCGCAAGATCGAGCGCGCGGGCATGGAGCCAAAGACCAACAAGGGCGGCAAGCCGATTGCTTGCGCGATGCAGGGCACGGGGCTTGGCATCGGGTTTGAGATTCCGTTGGCCTGTCACCGCATTTTTGTGGCCGATAATCCAAAGGCCAAGATCGGCCTTCCCGAAATTATGGTCGGCATTTTTCCAGGCATGGGCGGCACGACCCGTCTGGTCCGCAAAATGGGCGCGATGAATGCCTCGCCGTTCTTGCTTGAGGGCAAGCTGTCCGATCCTGCTAAGGCAAAGCAAGCGGGGCTGGTGGACGAAGTTGTGCCAGCCGACGAGCTACTTTCTGCGGCAAAGGCATGGGTGCTTTCCTCGCCATCCATCGTGAAGCCATGGGATGAAAAGGGCTACAAAATGCCCGGTGGCACGCCTTATCACCCTGCTGGTTTCATGACCTATGTGGGTGCCTCCGCGATGGTCAACGGCAAGACACAAGGCGCCTTCCCTGCGGCCAAAGCATTGCTTTCGGCAGTTTATGAGGGCGCGATGGTGCCGTTTGATACCGCCATCAAGATCGAGGCCCGCTGGTTCACCCATGTCCTGCTGAACCCGTCGTCTGAGGCCATGATCCGCTCGCTTTTCATCAACAAAGAGGCGCTTGAGAAAGGTGCGAACCGTCCTGCGGTGATTGACCAGAAAGTCAGCCAAGTTGGTATCATTGGTGCCGGCATGATGGGCGCTGGCATCGCGCTTGTGTCTGCTTTGGCTGGTATCAAGGTTGTATTGATCGACGCAAAACAAGAAGCCGCCGACAAGGGCAAATCCTATACCGCCGACTATATAGATAAGGGGATATCGCGCAAGAAAGCGACCGTTGAAAAGAAAGAAGCCGTGCTTGGTCTCATCAACGCGACGACAGATTACGAGGCCTTGAAGGGCTGTGATTTGATCGTCGAGGCCGTGTTCGAGGACGTGAGCGTGAAGGCGGATGTGACGGCGAAGGTTCAAGCCGTGACTGGCCCCGATTGCATCTTTGCGACCAACACATCGACCCTGCCGATCACCGAATTGGCCAAGGCGAGCATGGACGCTGAGAAATTCATCGGCATCCACTTCTTTAGCCCCGTCGACAAGATGCTCTTGGTGGAAATCATAAAGGGTAAGCAGACAGGTGATCTGGCTGTGGCGAAGGCGCTCGACTTTGTCCGCCAGATCAAAAAGACGCCGATTGTAGTCAATGACGAGCGGTTCTTTTATGCCAACCGTTGTATCATCCCTTATATCAATGAGGGTATCCGCATGGTGAAGGAAGGCGTCGAGCCTGCCTTGATCGAAAATGCGGCAAAGTTGCTCGGATTCCCTCTTGGGCCGCTGCAATTGGTTGATGAAACCTCTGTCGATCTGGGCGTGAAGATCGCCAAAGCGACAAAGGCTGCGATGGGTGACGCCTATCCTGACGGCGAGGTGGATGAGGTTCTGTTCTGGATGTTTGACGAGGGCCGCTTGGGGCGTAAATCAAACGCAGGCTTTTATGCCTACGATGACAAGGGCAAGCGTCAGCTGCTTTGGGATGGTCTTGAGGCCAAATGTCCTGTCGCCGCTGACCAGCCCGATTTGCACACTGTCCAGCATCGTTTGATGTTCGCTCAGGTGCTTGAGGCGGTCCGTGCGCTGGAAGAAGGCGTGCTGGAAGATATCCGTGAAGGCGACGTTGGCGCGATCCTTGGTTGGGGCTTTGCGCCTTGGTCGGGCGGTCCGTTTAGCTGGCTCGACATCATGGGCACGCCATATGCCGCAGAACGGTGTGACGAGTTGGCCGAGACGTACGGCCCACGCTTTGCCACCCCTGCGCTGTTGCGTGACATGGGTGACAAGGGGCAGTCTTTCTATGGTCGCTTTGGTCAGGACGCCAAAGCCGCCTGATCCATTTTTCGCCAAAAAGGGGGCGCAGGCTGCAAGGCTTGCGCCCCCTTTTTATTTCAGGAGCGGATCGAACGTGTAATTTGATCGCGCAATGTCTTCGGCGCAGAGTTTGCCTATGAGGTCTGCGTCAGTGCTAGAGTAATAAGGCCGCCAATCCCGAGACCGTGCGGATTGATTGACCCGCTCAATTGTTAGCTCAAAGCCTAAGTGTTGCCAGAGCGCCGCGAGATCGTCCTGAAGGTGTTCAAGCCGAAAGAAATGCGCTCCCTCAGAGACATAAGATTTGTAAGGATTCGCGAGTAACCCTGTTTGCGTGGGCAGCGCATTGAGGAAATCGCTAAAGTTTAGCGTCTTGGCGCGGGTGATTGCGGCATGCTCGAAAGTCTGGTTTTGCAGCCACGTATAATAGCTAACCATCCGGTCCCAAGGGTTACGCACGAGGGTAAAGACGAACATGCCCGCAGGGTCCACGACGCCCTGCATGTCGTCCACGGTGCTATGTTTCCAGATGCGGCCTTTGGCGGAGAGGCCTTTCAGTTTCGCCTTCCGTTTTTGCCCCTTGGGCGTGTCGCCGATCAGGATGTCGTCCTTCATCGCGCGCGCCTCAAGCGCCGTGGCAAGAGCCGTTCCCCCCGTTTTGGGAATATGCGCGAAGATATAATTGCGGCCCGTCGAAATAATCAATCTGCTGTCCTGATTGCGATGATCGACCCCGCCCCGATGATAAGCGCCATTCCGATAAGCCCGAGCAGCGGCACGGTTTGTCCCCACATTTGCCACGCCCAAAAACTGGCAAAAACAAGCAACGCGTATTCAAAAATCGCGACATAGGACGCATCACCGATTTGGTAGGCTTTGAAAATGCACGCGATCCCAATAAGCGCCCCAATCGCGAGCAGCACATACCAGCCAAGCATTGCACCTGTCAGCGGCATCCACCCGCGCAAGGGAAATCCAGCAGCGCCTGTGTCTCCAGACGGGAGGATCAGCACGCCAATGAGGCCAAAAACCGTGAGCAAGCCAAAGAACCACGCCGATAGCGTGAGCGTGTCTTCGTTTTCGCACCATGCCCGTGTCGCAACTGCCCCTATGGCATAGAGAAGCCCCGCGCCGATGGGCAGGAATGCCACAAGGTTGAGAGCGTTCGGGTCTGGTCGGATCACCAGAAGTGCGCCGATGAACCCAAGCGCCACGGCAAGCCAGCGCACCCAGCCCACGGTTTTGCCTTGGAAAAGGACCGAGATGATCAGCACGAAAAGCGGGGCTGTGAATAGCCCAGCGACAACGACACCAATCGGCAAAATGGCGAGGCACCCAAAATAGATCAGCATGGCCCCCGCCGTGAATGTGCTACGGGCGAGGACGGCTGTGGGTTTGCGCGGCCAGAGCGCCCCTGCCCCGAAGACTGAGGCCAGCGCCAGCGTCAAAACTACCATGCCGCCACGGATCAGGTGGAATTGCCAAAGCGAGCTTTCCCCCGAAATGTGAGGGACGAGGTTATCGGAGAGCCCAAGCACGGCCATCCCCGCAAGGATCAGCAGGGCGGCGCGTGTCGGTTGCACGTTTGGTGTCATCTGGCGTCCTATCGGGGATCAAATACCCATTGATTTAAATGTCTGACATATCCTAAAGTCAACTAGCAAGCGGAACCGGGAGGATATGCGCATGGGATGGATGGCTGATGAAGCGGGCTTAGACAAGTGTGCGGCCAACTATGTGCCGCTGACCCCACTTTCCCACCTGAACCGCGCCCGCACCGTTTTTGCGGATCGGACTGCTGTGATCTATGGTCAGACGCGGCTGACCTATGCCGAATATCATGCGCGGGTTTCGCGTCTGGCTTCGGCCCTGACCAATGCGGGCATTGCCCCTGGCGATGTTGTTGCGACCCTGCTGCCCAATATCCCTGCGCAATCGGAGGCCGCATTCGGCGTGCCAGCCTGTGGCGCGGTTCTCAACACGATCAACACGCGGCTGGATGTCGACACGGTCTCATACATTTTCGACCATGGCGGCGCGAAAGCCGTGCTGGTTGATACGCAATTCCTGCCGATGGTTGAGGCAGCGGTGGCCACCATGGAGGGGATAAAGCCTGTCATCATCGAGGTGCCCGACGTGGTGGCGGGGCATGAAGCCTCTGGCATGTATATGACCTACGAAGATTTCCTCAGTACCGGTGATCCCGACTTTGCTTGGCTCATGCCGCAAGACGAATGGGAAAGCCTCGCGCTGAACTATACCTCTGGCACGACGGGGCGGCCAAAGGGTGTCGTCTACCATCACCGTGGTGCGTATCTGATGACAATGGGCACGCCGATTTCGTGGCAGTTGCCGCTATTTATCACTTACCTGCAAATTGTGCCGCTCTTCCATTGCAACGGCTGGAACCACACGTGGATGATGCCCGCGCTTGGCGGCACGGTTGTCTGCTGCCGCGACATCACGGCCAAGGCGATTTATGATGCGATTGCCGATCATGGGGTCACGCATTTTGGCGGCGCACCGATTGTCCTGAACCTGATCGTGAACGCGAAAGAGGCGGACCGGCGCCAGTTCGATCACACCGTCGAAGTCTTTACCGCAGGGGCGCCGCCTGCCCCCGCAACGTTGGCCGCTGTCGGCAAGCTCGGGTTCAATATCACGCAAGTATACGGGCTGACCGAGACATATGGCCATGTGACCGAATGCATTTGGGATCAGGCTTGGGACGCCCTCCCAGAGGACGAACAAGCCAGCATCAAGGCCCGGCAAGGCGTCTCCTTTCCGATGATGGAAAATGTGACCGTGATGGACACGGAAATGGCGCAAGTGGCCATGGATGCCGCGACCCAAGGCGAGATCGTCATGCGCGGCAATGCGGTGATGAAGGGCTATTACCGCAACCCTGAGGCCACCAAAAAGGCCTTTGCAGGCGGATATTTCCACTCTGAAGATCTCGCGATCCAACACCCAAATGGCTATATGCAAATCGCGGACCGCCTCAAAGACATCATCATCTCGGGCGGCGAGAATATCAGTTCGGTTGAGGTTGAAAGCGCGCTGATGAGCCACCCCCACGTGAGCCTCTGCGCAGTTGTCGCAAAGGCCGACGAGAAATGGGGCGAAGTGCCATGCGCCTTTGTCGAGTTGAAAGACGACGCGCAGGGTGACGAGGCAGAGATTATCGCCTACATGCGGACGAAACTCGCGGGGTTCAAATGCCCCAAGCGGGTGGTGTTTGTGGAATTGCCGAAAACCTCGACAGGCAAGATTCAGAAGTTTGAACTGCGGGTCATCGCCAAAGCGCTTTAACGTCACTACCCAAAGCCGGAAATAGGGGTTAGACTGCGGACAAGTAACAAAAGCAGGCACATGACGGCACTCCGTGAATATGAACGGTTAGAAAGCGGCGGGCTTTGGCGCGCCGATGCGGATGCGCAGCGCCGTGATGTCATCGTGAGTTTTGGCAATGCAACACTTGTGATTTCCGACGGCGCTGGCCGCCCGTTGACCCACTGGTCACTCGCTGCGATCGAGCGTCAAAATCAGGGCAAACGCCCTGCAGTTTTCGCCCCTGCCCCCGACGCAATCGAGACCCTCGAGATCGAAGACGACACGATGATTGACGCGCTGGAAAAGGTGCGGAAATCGCTGGCAAAGTCGCAGCCGAAACCAGGCAAATTGCGCCAAATCCTGACGATGAGCCTGCTTGCAGGTACGGCCGCCTTGGCAATTTTCTGGCTGCCGGGTGCATTGATGCAGCAAACCATGTCTGTTGTGCCAATGACCAAGCGCACGGAAATTGGCGCGATCTTGCTGGGTGAGGTGCAGCGCCTGACGGGCCCGCGCTGCCGCAACGAAAACGGGGTTACAGCCCTTGAAACTCTCCGCCTCCGTTTGCTGGGAAAAGACAGCGTAGGCCAAGTTGTCGTGCTGCCGCAATTGGCCCAAGGGGCGATTGCGCTTCTCGGCGGGATCATTCTGCTCGACCGCCGCATTATCGAAAACACGCAAGACCCTGCCGTGCCTGCTGGCTATATCGTGGCCGCTGCCCTTCAGCGCGACGAGACCGACCCGATGGCTGCTGTGCTGAAATCCGCAGGCATCGGCAAAACTGTCGGGCTTTTGACGACGGGCGATTTACCCGCCGAAAGCCTCACTGATTATGCCCGCACAATCACCGAAAGCGACGCGACTTTCCCCAAAGACAAGGCGCTGATCGATGCCTTTGTGAAGGCGCAAATCCCAACGGGCCCATTCGCCTATGCCCGCGACGAGACAGAGCAGCTTGCCAAGGCACTTATCGCGGGCGACCCCTATGCCGAACGCGACGAACCCGAGATTTTGACGGATGGGGATTGGGTGCGCCTGCAAGGCATCTGCAACAACTAACCCGTTGTGCGCACAAGAAAAGACCCTGCAAATCGACCGCAGGGCCTTTTCCCGGAAGAAGCGTTTAGTTTCGTGCGTATGCGTCGCCAAAGCCAGCGCCCTGCGCCGCTTGCAATCCACGGTTCAATTCTGACGCAGAGCCGAACGGCCCCAAGACGACAACCTTATAGGTCGCGCCATTTCGTGTCGTTGTGGCCAAACCCACAGGCAGGCCCATCGCCATAAATCGCTGCCCCGTGCTTTGCGCGCTGGACGCATTGGCAAAGGTGCCAACCTGCACAAAACGGTTTGATGTGGCAGCGGGTGCGACGCTACGGGTCGAAAGACGTGCATCAACGGGTGCCATCGCACTCGCCTGTGGCAGCCCACGTTTTGGATTGTTGCGGCCATCATCCCAAACACGTGTGTAACCTGCTGGCGGCTTCACGTCTTCGCGCGGCGAGGCACCGACTGGGTTCGAGGCAGGGACCACGGCGGGGCTTAACAAGCCCCCCGAGGAAGACGTTGCAGCACTTGTTTGACTGCCGGTCACCTGCTGGGTGATCGGTTGGGTTTGCGGGCCACAACGCACCACATCGCCATCAACCGCGAGAAGAGCCACTGGGCATTGTGCAGAGGCCACAGTGCGTGGCGTAACGCTTGGCACCGCCGGCAAGGCGGGTCCGGCAATTGTCGTGCCCGATACGGGCTGCGTTTGCGGGCCACAACGGACAGGCAGGCCAGTGCGTGCATCACTATACTGGCGGCCCGTGCTGCGCATATCGGTGCAAATCTGCGCCATTGTGTAGGTGCGCGTCGCGGGCGTCGTTGTCACTTCGCCACCGCAATTGATTGTCTGACCTGTAGCGCTGCTGACGTAACCAGGTTGCGGGCCAGTCCGCCCAACGCAGAAGGCCGAACGTGTCAGATTTGCAGGTGCTGCCGCTTGGATCACAGGCGCAGGAACTTGCACGGACCCACCGCAATTGATCGTCTCGCCTGTCCGGCTGCTGACATAGCCTTTTTGCAAACCGACGCGGCCCACGCAGAATGCTGCCAGCTTTTGCAGCGGTGCTGGTGTCGCAACAGGTGCGGCCGCTATGCGTACTGGCGCAGGTGCAGGCGCGACAATGCGCGGCGAACGCGCGGTTGTCGTGGTTGCATCTGGAATTTGAACGATGCTTGGCCGTGTTGTTGTCGAGGCCACTGTTCGGATTGGCGGGCCCACATTGCGGCTCGGTTTTGGAGCTGGCGCGGGTGTCGTTTCGGCAACGACAGGCGCGGGCGCTGGTGGCGCGGCCTGTCCGAATGTCGGCTGGAAGCTACAAAGCTGGACGCGTTGGCGTGTCACACGCGGCACCCAGTTCACAACACCAGCAACACCAGCGCGCACAAAGGCACAGCCTTCGCTATCAACAAACTGGTTGCCCGTGAAAGATGCAGGGGGATTTTCAGCAGGATATCCACTGCTTTACGCGAGCGCAGTCTGCACCGAAAGCCCGACGATAAGTGCCGACGCACTGATAATTTTACGATACGCCATGCGAACCCCCACTAGATATTGTGGGAAGATGCCGAACAATCCCAATTTTGTAAAGGGATTGTTCGAATCGCAGCCGAGTTTATGCCCCTATTTAGTGCCAAACATGCGGTCGCCCGCATCCCCTAGCCCCGGAACAATATATCCATGGTCATTGAGGTGGCTATCCACTGCTGCTGTGACGATTGGCACATCTGGATGAGCCTCTTTCATCCGCGCAATGCCTTCGGGTGCGGCCAGCAAGCACACAAAGCGAATGTTCTTGGCACCCGCCTTTTTCAGCAGATCAATTGCAGCAACCGAAGAATTCCCCGTCGCCAGCATCGGGTCTACGGCGATCACAAGGCGGTCTTCCAGTTCGGTCGGCACCTTGAAATAATACTGCACAGGCTTGAGGGTTTCCTCGTCACGGTAAAGGCCAATGAAACCGACACGAGCCGATGGGATCAGTTCCAAAATACCATCCAAAAGCCCGTTCCCCGCGCGCAAGATCGACACCAGCGCCAGCTTTTTCCCATCAATCACGGGCGCGTCCATCTGCTGCATCGGAGTCTCGATCGATCGGGTCGTCATGGGCAAGTCACGCGTCACCTCATAGGCCAAAAGTTGGCTAATCTCGCGCAACAACTGCCGAAATTGCCCCGTCGAGGTGTCCTTGTCGCGCATCAAGGTCAGCTTATGTTGCACCAGCGGGTGGGTCACATGGGTCAGGTGTTCGGTCATTGGGCAGGCTCCAGTAGTTTGGCGATTTTGGCGCGGGTGGCCTCATCACAATAGGCGGCTTTGAGGGCCGTTTGGTTGACTTGCGCGAAGTCTTCCTCGTCCCAGCCAAAAGTCTTGGCCAGCATCTCGAATTCATAGGTCATCGTGGTGTGGAAAAACGGCGGATCGTCGGTTGAGATCGTCACAGCCACGCCCGCATCACGCAGTTTCTGGATTGGATGCGAGGCCCAATCCTTGACCGCGCCCAACACGACATTCGATCCGGGGCAGACCTCTAGCACGATCCCTTTTTCGACAATTTCCTCTAGCAATTTCGGGTCTTGGATCGCGTTAATTCCGTGACCAATACGGCTCACGCCCAAATCGCGGATCGTGTCGGCGACCATATCGGCCCCACCCCATTCTCCCGCGTGACACGTCAACGGCAACCCCGCCTCACGCGCCATATCAAAGCTATAAGCGTAGTCCCTTGGCGAGCCGTCCATCTCGGCCCCCGCCATCCCAAAACCGACGACAAAATCGCCGTATGTCTCAGCAGCACATTTCGCAGCGGTCTTCGCCTGCTCTGGCCCGAAATGGCGGATCGCAGTGACGACCCCCTTCAATGTGATACCCAAGTCGCGCTCGGCCTCGTCAGCGGCTTCCTGCATCGCGGCCAAATATTCGCGCCATGCATTTACCTCGCCGCCGCCACAAAAGTCAGGCGAAACAAAGGTTTCCGCGTAGACGACGCCATGTTTCGCGGTCTCTTCCAGCACGGCGAGGGTCAGGCGATAGAAGTCCTTAGGAGACTTAAGAGGTAGACAAGCTGCTTCGTAAGTGTTCAGAAATTCGGCAAAGCCTTGGTAGGCATAATTGCCCTTTTCATCAAAAATCTTCGAGATATCGATGTTCTTTTCCCGCGCCAGACTGGCGATAAACTTAGGTGGTGCGGCCCCTTCCAAATGCAGGTGCAGCTCGACTTTTGGGATGGTTTGAAAGCTCATAAGAAGCTGCGTCCTTTGCCAGAATAGGGAACGTTGAGATGGTCCGCGACCGATGCGCCGACGTCGGAAAATGCCAATTGGCCGAGGTTTCTCGCGCCGATACCATGCACCAATACAGGCACACGCTCGCGGGTGTGATCGGTGCCTGTCCACGTCGGATCGTTACCGTGATCAGCGGTCACAATCAACAGATCACCGATCCGCAAACGCGGCAAAATGCGAGATAGTTCAACGCTAAACCATTCGAGGTGCTTGGCGTATCCTGCGACGTCGCGGCGATGACCATATTCGCTGTCAAACTCTACAAAATTGGCGAAAATGAGGGCGCCATCCTTGGCCTCATCCACCAGATCATTGAGGTGCGCCATGAGCTTCACGTCACGCCCCTTGCGGACTTCGTCAATGCCGTGCATCGAGAAAATATCGCCAATCTTTCCAATAGCATAAACAGGATGTCCCGCCTTATGCACGGCGTCACATAACGTCTCGGAGGGCGGCGCAATCGCAAAGTCTTTACGGTATTCGGTGCGATGAAACCCGCTTTGAGCGTCGCCAACAAAGGGCCGCGCGATGACACGCCCGACTTTCATGGCGTGCAGTGTTGGCGCGATGTCCTCGCAAAGCTTGAGCAACCTTTCGCGCCCGAAAGTATCTTCATGCGCCGCAATTTGCAGCACGGAATCGACCGACGTATAGCAAATCGGCCAACCCGATTTCATATGCTGGGGGCCTTCTTCGTCGAGGACGTCAGTCCCTGACGCGTGCCGGTTCGCGAGAATTCCATCGGTCCCCGCTGTCCTGCAAATCAGCGCAGTGACTTCAGGTGGAAATGCCGGTTCCGTCTTGGGAAATGTGTGCCATTCCCACGGCACAGGCACGCCTGCAAGCTCCCAATGACCAGACGGCGTATCCTTGCCGTTGGAGGTTTCCGTGGCAGCCCCCCAAGCGCCTGTTGGCGTTGCATTCAGACCTGCGGCGTCCAGCCCGGAGGCCAATTTGACCGCAGCCCCGAGACCCAAAGCATCAAGCGCATCGACCTTCAAAGGCGTACCTTTTGCAGCCATAGCCTGCGCAATATGCCCCACCGTATTGGCCCCCGTATCTGGCGTGTCGCCGTTGAAAAAACGGTCAGCGTCAGGTGCCCCGCCAATGCCTGCGCTGTCGATCACGATGAGAAATGCACGGGCCATGTTCAGGAAATCCTCTCGCGGATGAGCGGTTGAATGTCAGGTTTTTTGCCGATGGTGATCGCTTTCAATATTGCTTGCGCCGCGTCTTCGGCGGCCTCGTCGCTGGCGGCGTGAATTGTGCACAAAGATTGGTTTTGTGCAATTTTCGCGCCCAAAGCGACCACGTCCGTGAGGCCAACTGCAGGATTTATCCTATCGCCCTCGACGCGTCGGCCACCGCCTAACCCGACCACGGCAAGGCCCAAAGCCTCGCCATCAATCGCGGAAATATAGCCGCCTTCGGGTGCGGCCACGTCACCTATGACACGCGCTTTTGGTAAGTGCGTGCGCCAGTCGTCGGCCATGTCTGGCGGGCCACCCATCAGGTCAATCATCTTGCTGAAATGGGTCATGGCACGACCCGATGAAATTGCGTCTTTCAACTTTTCTTCGGCTTCGCCCTCCGCCTCGCCGTTCAGCGCCAAAAGCCGTGCGCCAAGCGCCACTGTCAGGTCGTGCAAGCGAGGCGCAGCGAGCCTGTTGCCGCCTAAAACCTCCATACAAACCGCGACCTCGACTGCGTTGCCAAGCGCGGGCGCGAGCGGCTCATCCATGTCGGTAATCAGCGCCGCCGTGGGGCACCCTGCCCCATTTGCGACGTCAACCAGTGCGCGGGCCAAGGCGGTCGCCTCGGCCTCGGTTTTCATAAACGCGCCAGAGCCGACTTTTACGTCGAGCACCAATCCTTCTAGCCCAGCGGCCAGTTTTTTCGACAGAATTGAAGCGGTGATCAGGTCAACGCTTTCAACTGTTCCCGTCACATCGCGGATCGCATAAAGGCGCTTGTCCGCAGGCGCGATCGCCCCCGTCGCACCCACAATTGCACACCCGGTTTTGCGCAATATCTGCTTGAGTTTGGCCGCCGTAACATCCGTCGAGACGCCCGGAATTGCCTCCAATTTATCAAGCGTACCACCTGTATGACCAAGCCCGCGCCCCGAAATCATCGGGACAAAAACACCGCAAGCGGCGAGCGCAGGGGCAAGCAGGAGAGAGACAGGATCACCGACCCCGCCAGTGGAATGCTTATCCAAAACAGGACCGTCCAAATCCCATTTCATCACCTGACCACTATCGCGCATGCCCTTGGTCAGGGCAATGCGTCCCGCGTCAGAAAGCCCGTTCAGACAGACAGCCATGGCAAAAGCACCCGCTTGCGCATCTGACACAGCACCCGTCGCCAAGGCATTGGTAAACCAAATAAGTTCGGCGTCAGAAGGCGTTCCTTTGCGCCTGATTTGGGCGATGATTGCGCGCGCGTCCATAAGCTACACGCGGCTCATGTAGTCGGCGTCAAATACGCCGGGAAGCAGGGCGGAGACGGTGGTTTGCAGCATGGTGCCATCGGTTGTGTGGAGCGTCACGACCACGTCGCCATCCGCGAATTCGGCGATCTTTTGGCGGCAACCTCCGCAAGGGCTAACGGGTTGCGGGCTATCGGCGATCACGGCGATTTCAGCGATCCGTTTGTCGCCAGCCGCGACCATTGCCGCAATAGCGCCCGCTTCGGCGCAGGTGCCCTCGGGATAGGCCACGTTTTCGACATTGCAGCCCGCATAGACCGCTCCGGATGTGGACCGCACAGCCGCCCCCACCTTGAACTTAGAATAGGGGGCGTAGGCGTTTTCGCGCACGGCGCGTGCGGTGTCTAACAAGGTCATGGGCAGCTCCTGAATTGAACCCAAGTTTGACCGTTTGGTCAGAGGTTTGCAAGTCAGGACAACGTCGTGAACAGCCCCGGCAGCGAGACTTCGAGCAGAGCGATGTCATCGCTTGGGTCGCTATACCGCGTCAACATCTGCGGCGGGATGACAAAGGCGTCGCCGGCACGCAGGCGATACGGCTCTTTTCCCTCGCCCTCCAACGTCATCTCTCCTTCTAAAACAAAGGTAAAATGTATGTCCGCATCATGTTTTGACCAAACAGGATCACCGTGCCCGCGCTCCACCACCTGCACGCCAGCAACGCCTTTGGTATTCTTGGCAATCGTGGTGTCACGCGCTCGAAAGCCCTTGAGACGAAACGGTTTAAACGGGGAGGCGGTACCCACGTTATGCACAAACTTCTGCCCCTGCCATTCGCGATCTGGGCGCAAATGCTGGGTCGGCAAGGTCATCTCATGGTCAATTTCAGTGATGTGTTCGGCAGGCACGCCGACCTCGATCACTTCAATACCTTCCGATGCCTCCAAAACACGGTGGCGGATTTCAGGCGGTTGGATAAAACAATCCCCAGCGGTGAGGCGGATCGGCTCTCCTTGATCCTCGTAAACCACATCAACCCAGCCGCGATAACAGTAAATCAGCTGAAACCCGACGCGGTGGAAATGCACCATATCAGGCACTGGGCCCCCGTCAGGGATGCGGATATGGCTCGCGATGATCGACCCGCCAAGGCGGCTGGGGATCAAATCTCGGTAATGCATACCCGCGCGGCCGATGACCCAAGGTGCCTGATCGGCGAGCCTGCGTACGACAAAAGCGTGATCCGTGTCAGGCAGACTAAGCGGCGGATTGAGCGCATCAACAGTGACCTTCGTACCACCGGGTGCGGTTAACAGCTTATCGCCATTCGCAAAATCAGGATCATCCGTCAGGATCGTGATTTGACCAGCATCGCCATCTGGCTGCAAACGCACCCGCAGCCCATGCCCTGAGAACACCGCGACGGAGGGATCGTCAGCAGGATAAATCATATCCATACGCATTTTTAGGACTTTGGTGAAAAACCCAAGGTCGGCGCGCAAGTCTGTGGTGGCAAGGCGCACTTCGGCGCGGATTTCGTGATTTTCTGTCATTCAAAGAAACTGTAACGTCGCAGATAAATTTGCAAGCGTCGTCAATACATGCTTATTCAGCATGCAAGGCTTGCCGCTACGGCACAAAAGTAGTTTAATATTAAACTACACTGATCGGGAGAGACTGAAATGGCTGATGATACACATGACCGCGCACGTCAGGCGGCACTTGATTACCACCAGTTTCCCAAACCCGGTAAATTAGAAATTCGCGCAACCAAGCCGCTGGCAAATGGCCGCGACCTGTCCCGCGCCTACTCACCCGGTGTGGCCGAAGCGTGCCTCGAAATCAAAGCCAACCCCGACACTGCCCGCGACTATACCATTCGCGGCAACCTTGTAGGCGTTGTGACCAACGGCACCGCTGTTCTGGGGCTTGGCAATATCGGCGCATTGGCCTCCAAACCTGTCATGGAAGGCAAGGCGGTTCTGTTCAAGAAATTCGCCAACATCGACTGCTTTGATATTGAACTCAACGAATCTGACCCCGAAAAACTCGCGGATTTGGTCTGCGCGCTAGAGCCGACTTTTGGCGCGATCAACCTCGAAGACATCAAGGCGCCCGACTGTTTCATCGTTGAAAAAATCTGCCGCGAGCGGATGAATATCCCCGTCTTCCACGATGACCAACATGGCACCGCGATTGTTGTGGGCGCCGCGGCAACCAATGCGTTGCGGGTCGCTGGAAAGAAATTTGAAGACATCAAAATCGTCTCCACCGGCGGGGGTGCTGCGGGCATCGCTTGTCTCAATATGTTGCTTAAGCTCGGCGTTAAGCGGGAAAATGTGTGGCTATGTGATATTGAGGGTCTGGTCTATCATGGCCGCGAGAAGGACATGACACCGCAGAAAGCCGACTACGCGCAAGGCACCACCGCCGCCACGCTTGGCGAAGTGATTTATGGCGCGGACCTGTTCCTTGGCCTCTCTGGACCGGGCGTCCTGAAGCCAGAGATGGTCGCGAAAATGGCCGATGTTCCTATCATCTTTGCGCTGGCCAACCCGAACCCCGAGATTGATCCAGAGGCCGCGCGTGCCGTGAACCCGAAGGCGATTATCGCCACGGGCCGTTCGGATTTCCCGAACCAAGTGAACAATGTGCTTTGCTTCCCCTTCATCTTCCGCGGCGCATTGGATGTAGGCGCGACAGACATTAATGACGAAATGAAAATCGCTTGTGTGGAGGGCATCGCCGAGCTGGCGCGCATGACCACGAGTGCAGAGGCCGCAGCCGCGTATTCGGGCGAAAAGCTGACCTTTGGCGCCGATTACCTGATCCCAAAGCCGTTCGATCCCCGCCTCATGGGTGTTGTCGCCTCTGCTGTGGCCCGCGCCGCGATTGAAACCGGGATTGCCAAGCGCCCGATTGCCGACACGGACGCCTATAAGAAGGGCCTCGACGGCTCCGTGTTCAAATCCGCCATGATCATGCGCCCCGTTTTCGACGCCGCCCGCACCGCCGAGCGCAGCATCGTTTTCGCAGAGGGCGAGGACGAGCGCGTCCTGCGCGCCGCCCAAGCGATCATGGAAGAAACCACCGACAAGCCAATTCTGATCGGACGGCCTGAGGTGATCGAGCGGCGCTGCGAACGCGCCGGCCTCAAGATCCGCCCGCTGGTGGATTTCGAGATCGTGAACCCCGAAAATGATCCGCGCTACTATGATTATTGGAACACTTATCACGACATTATGGCCCGCAAGGGCGTGACGCCTGATCTTGCCAAGGCAGTGATGCGCACGAATACAACTGCGATTGGCGCGGTGATGGTGGCGCGTGGCGAGGCCGATAGCCTGATTTGCGGCACGTTTGGCCAATATCTTTGGCACCTTAACTATGTCACACAAATCTTGGGCAGCGAAACGCTGCATCCCGTGGCAGCGCTCTCCCTCATGATCTTGGAGGACGGCCCCCTGTTTGTGGCCGATACCCAAGTGCACCCCGAGCCAACGCCAGAACAGATTGCCGAGACGGTGATCGGCGCGGCGCGGCACGTTCGCCGCTTTGGCGTGGCTCCTAAAATAGCGCTCTGTTCACATAGCCAATTCGGCAACCTTGATTGCGACACGGGCCGCCGGATGCGGGCCGCGATGGCGATCCTTGATAGCCAACCGCGCGACTTTGACTATGAGGGCGAAATGCACATTGATGCCGCGCTCGATGTGGAACTGCGCAACCGTATCTTCCCAGAGGCGCACCTGCCCGGGCCTGCAAACGTGCTTGTTTTCGCGAATACAGATGCGGCCTCTGGCGTGCGGAACATCTTGAAAATGAAAGGTGGCGGGCTTGAGGTTGGTCCGATCCTGATGGGCATGGGCAACCGCGCGCATATCGTCACCCCGTCAATCACACCACGCGGGTTGCTGAATATGTCGGCTATCGCGGGCACGCCTGTGGCGCATTACGGGTAAGACATAAAAAAACGAGGTAGCTTGGGCTACCTCGTTCCTTTCTTCCAATTGTGAAATCCGACAATTTCAATCTTGGGCCTATTTCTTTGGTGGCGCCTTTACAGGAGTTGCGATCATTGCGGGCGGCGGAGATGGCTGCCGTTTTTTCTTAAGTGGTTTACCGTGCTTATCCATGAAGAAGTCTCCAAGCTATGCAGAGGCGGCGAAGTGTCGTCCTGTAGGTTGACCCTACGCCGAACACGTCAAATAGCAACGCATATTTTCAAATATTGCGCAAACGTGATCGTAGAAAAAATTTTATTACGCCGCAACCTAACTCGTTTGACCGAAAACATCCTGAAATCTTGATCGCAGCACCGCAAACGGCTCGGCAACGACAAGTTCTGTCAAAAAATTGACACTGTTTTCCTGTTAGCGCCGCAACCACGCTTGCTCGCTGCAAAACCGCTGCTTACACCTTTGACAGCACACATTTGGGAGGATGAAAGATGGGCTACGCAGAGGTTTACAAAAGCTGGCAGGACGATCCAGAAGGTTTCTGGTTGGAGCAGGCCAAAGCCATCTCATGGGACAAGGCCCCAACGCGCGCCCTTCATGCCGAAAATGCCCCGCTCTACGAGTGGTACAAAGACACCCAAGTGAACGCCTGCTACAACGCCGTGGACCGCCACGTCGAGGCAGGGCGCGGCGATCAGACTGCGATCATTTACGATAGCCCCATCACGGGCACCAAATCCAAAACCAGCTTTGCCGAATTGCAGCAGCAGACCGCGTCCCTTGCAGGTGCACTGCAAGCCAAGGGCATCGTCGCTGGCGACCGCGTGATCATCTACATGCCGATGGTGTCAGAGGCGCTTGTCGCGATGCTCGCCTGCGCGCGTATCGGCGCTGTGCACTCCGTCGTCTTTGGCGGCTTTGCTGCGCACGAGCTTGCCGTGCGGATCGACGATGCGACCCCGAAAGCGATTATCGCGGCCTCTTGCGGGCTCGAGCCGAACCGCGTGGTCGCCTACAAACCGCTCCTCGATGACGCGATTGCCCAATCCAAGCATAAGCCCGATTTCACCATCGTCCTGCAACGCGAGCAGCATAATTGCGACCTCATCGAAGGCTACGATTTCGACTGGCACGAGGTTCAAAACGGCGTCACTCCCGCGCCTTGCGTCCCCGTCTCGGGCGACCACCCCGCCTATATTCTCTACACATCTGGCACCACAGGCGCACCCAAGGGCGTCGTCCGCCCCACCGCTGGCCACCTTGTCGCTCTCCATTGGACGATGAAGGCGATCTATAACGTCAACCAAGGCGAGGTCTTTTGGGCCGCGTCTGACGTTGGCTGGGTCGTGGGTCACTCCTACATCTGCTATGGCCCGCTCATCGCGGGTATTACCACTGTTGTGTTTGAGGGTAAGCCGATCGGCACGCCCGACGCGGGCACCTTCTGGCGCGTGATCGAAGAGCATAACGTGCGCTCCTTCTTCACCGCCCCTACCGCCTTTCGCGCCATCAAACGCGAGGACCCAACCGGCGAAGAGATCAAGAAATACGATATCTCCTGCCTGCGCGCGCTCTACCTCGCGGGCGAACGCGCCGATCCCGACACCATCATGTGGGCGCAACGGACCATGGGCGTGCCCGTCTACGTCCATTGGTGGCAGACCGAAACGGGCTACACCATCGCGGGCAACCCTGCGGGGATCGAGGCGCTCCCTGTCAAGATCGGCTCGCCTACTGTGGCCATGCCCGGCTATGACGTGCAGATCCTTGACGAGGCAGGCTATCCGATGAAGGCAGGCGAACTTGGCGCGATTGCGATCAAACTGCCCCTGCCGCCGGGCACTTTGCCGACGCTTTGGAACGCCGAAGACCGCTTCATCAAATCCTACCTCAACCACTTCCCCGGCTACTATGAGACAGGCGATGCAGGGCTGATCGACGAAGACGGCTACCTCTACATCATGGCGCGGACCGACGACGTGATTAACGTCGCAGGCCACCGCCTCTCGACGGGCGCTATGGAAGAGGTTCTCGCAGGTCACCCCGACGTCGCCGAATGCGCCGTGATCGGCGTGACGGACGAACTCAAGGGTCAATTACCACTAGGCTTTGTGTGCACCAACAAAGGCACCTCAAAAACCGACGAGGAGATCAAGGCCGAATGCATCAAGCTCGTACGCGATCAAATCGGGCCTGTGGCTGCTTTCAAGCTCGTCGCTGTCGTTGACCGTCTGCCCAAAACCCGCTCGGGCAAAATCCTACGCGCCACAATGGTCAAAATCGCCGATAGCGCGGAATTCAAAATGCCCGCCACCATTGATGATCCCGCCATCTTGGACGAGATCAAAGCGGCGCTCAAACCGATGGGCTATGCCACGTCATAGCGAAACGAGTGTGCCTTTGATCGCGACCAAGCGCTCAAAGGCACATCAGATAACCTTAACCTGCGACCCCACAGGCGTAATCGCAAACAGCTCTTCAATTTTCTCGTTATAAAGCCCGATACAACCGTCCGATGACCGACGCCCGATCTTGCGCGTGTCATGTGTGCCGTGAATCAAATAGGCGGGCCACCCGAGATACATCGCATGAGTGCCAAGGGGGTTTTCAGGACCGGGCGGCATGTACTTCCACTCAGGAAAACGTGCGACCATGGATGCAGTGGGCGTCCAATCAGGACCGACTTTCTTGCGCACAACCGTCGTATAACCGCGCTTGGTCAACTCATCACTGCGCGGCACGGACGTTGGATAGACGCGGTAATCAGATCCACCAGCATTCCAATAGTGCAAAACACGGCTCTGCGTATCGGCCAAAATCGTAGCGACGTTCAAGTTCTCGAAATGGTCCTGCCAATCACGCGACGTGAACGCGGCAATGTTGCGGTTCGTGCCTTCCGGCTCTTCTTCTATAGCCGACTGGGCTCGCAGCACGCTAGGCATAGCAAGGGCGCTGGACGCGACCATGCCTGACAAAATGAGACGACGACGTGTGGGATTGATCATAACTACTCTCTTCATGCGTTTTTTAACCGTTTGATCAATCATCGCTTAGAATGCCTTCGAATTATACCCGAAACACCGTTTCAAATCGTCACAACCCTGTGTGGATTGCGTGAGCTGCGAAATCCGTTGCGTTTGGCCTCCCCCGCGTCCCGGCAGCATTCATGAAAACCACTCGTCGCGCACCATCGCTGGCAACCTTCGGCGCAACACAGGTTCAACCGTATGAACACCCCAAGCGCCCCGCCCCATCCAGCCCAAAGGTTAACCAAGCCTCCACAAATCGCCAACGTGCCTGCAACCTGCGCCACTCTGTATCACTGCGTTTTCATGCAGGCCACTTGCACCGCATCTATCAGGCATGGCATGACTAATCCAAACGGCATCGCCCGCACCTCCCCAATTTCAGATATCGGAGCGCATATCTTGGCTATCGAAACCTTCGCCGCAAACGGCACGACACACCACACAGGCAGCTATTACGCAGCAAGTGCGAACCCATCGCCAGAGCGCCCCGCCCTGCAAGGCGACCATCAGATCGATATCTGTGTTGTCGGCGCGGGCTATAGCGGGCTTTCAACGGCGCTGCACTTGGCCGAAAAAGGCTACAAGGTCGCGATCATTGAGGGCGCACGCGTGGGCTGGGGTGCATCAGGGCGTAACGGCGGCCAGATCGTCAACGGTTTGAACGCCAGCCTGCAAACCATCAAAAAGCGCTACGGCCAAGATACCGCCAATTTCGTCGCAGGCCTCGTGCAAGAAGGCGGCGAGATCATCCGCGAGCGCGTAAAAGCCTATGACATCCAGTGCGACCTCAAAGAGGGCAACATTTTCACCGGCATCACAGACGCACATATGAAAGAGCTTGAGGCCCGCCGCGCTCTATGGGCGGGCTACGGCATCCATAACCAAGACATGTTGAGCAAGACCGAGCTGCGTGATCACATCGGTTCTGACGTCTATGCAGGCGGCATGATCGACCACACAGGCGGGCATATGCACCCGCTGAACCTCGCGCTTGGCGAGGCGGCAGCCTTCGAGAAACTCGGCGGCGTGATCTATGAACAATCCCCCGTTGTGCATTGCGACACCGAGGCAGCAAAGCCTGTTGTCAAAACCGCCAAAGGCACCATGACCTGCAACACGCTGATCTTGTGCGGGAATGCCTATCTCGGCCACGTAGTGCCGGCGCTCACTTCCCGTGTTATGCCTGTCTCGACCCAGATGATGGCAACAGAACCTTTGGGCGAAGAGCGCGCCCACGCCTTGCTCCCCACCGACAAATGCGTCGAAGATGTCCGCTATATCCTCGACTACTTCCGCCTGTCTGGCGACAAACGCCTGATTTTCGGCGGCGGCACAGTCTACGGCGGCACGGATCCTGCAGATGTGGTGGCCAAACTGCGCCCCGCGATGGAAAAGGTTTATCCAAGCCTCAAAGGCATCAAGATCGACCACGCGTGGAGCGGCAACTTTGCGTTGTCATTTAGCCGCGTGCCGCAGATGGGCCGCTTGGGCGACAACACCTACTTCGCGCACGGATATTCCGGTCACGGCGTCACAGGCTCGCACACTTTCGGGCGCATCTTGGCCGAAGCCGTCGACGGTGACAAAACCCGCTTTGACGTCTTCGCAAAAGTGCCATGGTATCCGTTCCCCGGTGGTCGCATGTTCCGCGTACAATACTCGATGATCGGATCGTGGTATTACGCACTGCGCGACAGAATGGGCATATAAACAAAAGGATTGGCCCCACGTATGAAGACATCAATGCCATGGCAAATCTACGCCCTCGTCATCCTCGCCAGCTTGTTCCTGACGCTCTTGGAAATACCTGTATGGGGGATTCTGACAGCGCTTGGTGTCTTCGTGATGGCGATCATTATCTGGGATAAAACGCGGGTTGCGGGCAAACAAAGCGCCGCCTTGCCCGTGACAGGCAAGTTCGAGGTCACCAAAAACGCGGATGGCCGTGAAGACCTTAGCCTCATGCTGCGGAATACTTCCGCAAAAGCTGTCTCCTTGCCGCAACTCGCCATCCGCTTGGCCTACACGACCTTTGCTGGCGGCACACCTGCCCGTGGCGGCAACGGCGTTGATTCCATCAGCCTCTTGGACCGCGCCTCGCTACCCGCAATGCTCGGCGCGGGCCAGTCGATCCGCCTTTCCATCGACAGCAAAAAGGCCCCCGTCAGCCCTCACCCCAAACCAGTCTCCCAACATAGAAAGGAAGACGAGACGGCCTACGCCACAAGGATCACGCGGTTAAATGCGGCCTACGCATTGGTCTGCGAAAAAATCAGCGCGGCGCCGTCCCTCATCGGATATCTGGAGCAAAACCCCGAGGCTTTCGTCATTGCCCGGTTTGAGGGCGAACGGGCCACTTGGACCTACTCACACCCAAAAGCAAAGCAGCCTTAATCCGCCCCGCCTAGTTAAACTGCTCGCTAATCAGCCGCTCTTCCAACCCATGCCCCGGGTCAAAAAGAATGCGGTGCTGCACGTCTGGATCTGAACGGATCTCGACACTCGCCACATCACGCACGGATTTGCCGTCGGCATCGGCCATCACGGGGCGTTTGGCAGGATCGATCACATCAAACCTGACAACCGCGCGCTTAGGCAATAACGCTCCGCGCCAACGACGCGGACGAAACGCGGCAACGGCAGTCAGCGCCAGCACATCCGATCCAATCGGCAGGATCGGCCCGTGCGCGGAAAAGTTGTAAGCCGTTGATCCCGCAGGTGTTGCGACCAACGCACCATCACAAACCAGCTCTTTCATCCGCAGCTTGCCATCCACAGTGATCCGCAGCTTGGCGGCTTGCGGGCCAGCACGCAGCAGGCTCACCTCATTGATCGCCAGCGCCTCGTGCATCGAGCCATCCACGCAAAGTGCCGTCATGGACAGCGGGTTAATCACCTCTTCCACGGCCTCGTCCAGACGCTCTGGCAGATCATCAGAATGATATTCATTCATCAAAAAACCGACAGTCCCACGGTTCATACCATAAACAGGTGCGGTCAGATTTTGGGTCGCGTGCAGCGTATGCAGCATAAACCCGTCACCGCCCAAGGCCACAATAACATCGGCTTTTTCAACGGGGACGTTGCCATGCATCGCAGACAACTCCTCCAACGCTTGCTTGGCGAGGGTCGCAGTGCTGGCCGTAAAAGCAATCTTGAGGCGCGCCATTGTGTAAAATCCTTTGTCGTTGGGATATTAGTCCCAAGATCAGTGGCGAAACGCAAGGCGTCTATCGGAAACAAACTGCGACGTGTCCGCAGCCTATCGCGTCGTTTTGGCACTTTTGACCCGCGCGCCCATAGGATATGAGGGCGCAAAGGCCCATTCATGTGACCAAAGGGAACATCACCATGACAACCACCGTGCGCGATTCTGGCTTCTTTACAGAAAAACTCGAAACCCGTGATCCTGAAATTCATGCAGCCATGCGTGCCGAACTTGGCCGTCAGCGCAACGAAATCGAACTCATCGCATCCGAGAACATCGTCTCTGCTGCCGTCATGGAAGCCCAAGGCAGCGTGATGACCAACAAATACGCTGAAGGTTACCCTGGTCGCCGCTACTACGGCGGTTGCGAGCATGTCGACGTGGCCGAGAACCTCGCCATCGAGCGCGCAAAGCAGTTGTTCGGCTGTGAATACGCTAACGTCCAGCCAAACTCCGGCTCGCAAGCCAACCAAGGTGTTTTCCAAGCGCTCCTTCAGCCCGGTGATACGATCCTTGGCATGTCCTTGGATGCGGGTGGTCACCTGACACACGGCGCGAAACCAAACCAGTCCGGCAAATGGTTCAACGCGATCCAATACGGCGTGCGCCAACAGGACAGCCTGTTGGACTATGACGAAGTGCAGGCCCTCGCGACAGAGCATAAACCAAAGATGATTATCGCTGGTGGTTCCGCCATTCCGCGCATCATTGATTTCGCAAAAATGCGCGAGATTGCAGATTCCGTGGGCGCGATCCTGTTCGTGGATATGGCCCACTTTGCGGGTCTTGTGGCAGCGGGCCTCTACCCCTCCCCGTTCCCACACGCGCATGTGGCGTCTACCACAACACACAAAACACTGCGCGGCCCACGCGGCGGCATGATCGTGACCAACGACGAAGCGATTGCGAAGAAAGTGAACTCCGCGATCTTCCCAGGGATCCAAGGCGGCCCGCTGATGCACGTCATCGCAGGCAAGGCCGTGGCCTTTGGCGAAGCATTGCGCCCAGAGTTCAAGAGCTACCAAGAGCAGGTTGTGAAGAACGCACAAGCACTTGCTGATCAGTTGATGAAAGGCGGCCTTGATATCGTCACAGGCGGCACCGACACGCACCTGATGCTCGTCGATCTGCGCCCCAAAGGCGTAAAAGGCAACGAAACCGAAAAGGCACTCGGCCGCGCCCATATCACCTGCAACAAAAACGGCATCCCGTTTGATCCAGAAAAGCCAACCGTGACCTCTGGTATCCGCCTCGGCTCACCAGCGGGCACAACACGCGGATTTGGCGAAGCAGAATTCCGCCAGATCGCAGACTGGATCGTGGAAGTGACCGATGGCTTGGCCGCAAACGGCGAAGACGGTAACGGCGACGTGGAAGCTAAAGTGCGCGCCGAAGTTGAGGCAATGTGCGAAAAATTCCCAATGTATCCAAACCTGTAAAGTAGATGGGTGCAAACCCGTGCTACCTTTCAAGGGCCGTCACACATGTTGTGGCGGCCTTTTACGTTTAGAATGGATTGATGTCCGCACGTCCGAGACCTGCCTTGGCCTTTTCAAACGCCCAAATCTCAGGGACGCCTGTGCTATCGGGCCCGCCCCTTGGAAATTTCGTCGCGACTTTTGTAATTTGACGCTTCAGTTTCGCCCAACGCTTGACCGTCACATCAGGTGCAGGTTGTCCAATCACGCGATAGCGGTTTCCGATCCAACCGATTGACGATAGGCCACAAGTGCTATGCGGCTCCTTACCCTGAAACCGCAAGTTCAACGTAAATATGCCGACATGACCGGAGCCGAAATAAGGCACCGAATTGTCGGCTCCCGCACGCAATTCGGTCCAGCCCTCAAAAGGATTAGCGACCCAGCGCTTTTTTCCGTCCATAGTATACAATGGCAATGGCCCGCTTGGGATATGCCACAACGCATAGTGCGGCTCATGCAAATCCTGTAAGTTGCGAACAGCTCGCCACGTCCCCCCGCCTTCCGAAACAATCGGCACAATGTCGTCGCCCAATATGTCAAGCAGTTGCGGTAAGTCAGCAGGCTTCAGATACATCGGAATCCAAGGCATCGTTAAACGATCCCGCGCTTTACCAGCACTGTCACCACGACGATAAACACGACAATCGCCGTAAACGCGAGCGATCCGAGCCACGCCAAGAGCACACCTTTTGCGCGGTCCTTTGGATCAACCTTACCAAGAAAGTCCACGAGCCGGCCATGCGCCTTTGTGGCCTTGTCAACGTCAACCATACGGCTGAGTTTAGGATGGTGCATGACCGTCTCGGCTTGCGCCAAATAGACCGCATCGCGGCGCATATTGCGCGGCAGCAACCGCCCCGCCTTGCGCACTTGAACATCAAGCGTTTTCCCACGGCAACGCAGCTGCGTTTCCATCAGTTTGCGCACTTCTGCGATTTGAATATCGAGCAAGTCCCCAGTCATAATGCGCGGTAAATCACGCCGTGATTGCACTCTCAATCCCTCTGGTAAAAGCCCGCGATGAAGCGTTAGATTAGATGCATGTTAAACACGGTTTTCTATGACGGGCCTGCGGGCACGCCCCTACTTATCGCGCACGGCCTCTTCGGTTCTGCGCGCAATTGGAACGTGATCGCAAAACGGCTGTCAGAAGCGCGGCCCGTGGTGACGGTCGACATGCGCAACCACGGCGCAAGCCCTTGGTATGATACACAAAGTTATGCGGACATGGCCGGCGATTTGGCCGAAGTCATCGACGGGCAATGGGACGTGCTGGGCCATTCCATGGGCGGCAAAGCGGCGATGGTCTTGGCCTTGCTGCACCCTGAAAAGGTTCGCAAACTCATCGTCGCGGATATCGCGCCAGTCGCTTATTCACACACCCAAGCGGGGCCGATTGAGGCGATGCGGGGGGTGGATTTAAGTTTGGTTTCCAGCCGTGCAGATGCGCAGGAACAGCTCGTGGGATTGGAGGCTGGGGTTGATACATTTTTGCTGCAATCTCTTGATCTGAAAGAGAAAAAGTGGAAGCTGAATTTGGATATTTTGGACGCGGAGATGTCTGAGATTGTGGGCTTTCCTGAGGTTTCAGGACAGTTCGACGGCCCTGCCCTTTTCCTCTCGGGGGCCAAATCAACCTACGTTTTGCCAGAGTATCGCCCGCGGATCAAAGAGCTGTTTCTGGCCGCGAAATTCGCCAAGATTCCAGATGCGGGGCATTGGTTGCACGCCGAGAAACCGCGCGAGTTTGAGGCGGCGGTTTCTGCGTTTCTGGCGATGTAGGCAGGCGCTATCTATTTGATAAGATTGCTTTTGCGATCAAATAGGACGCAGGGATAGCGACCAAGGCCCCTGCCGCTACGGCAATCAAAATCGGTTGCAATGTGTCATTGCCAGAGGCCAAGGCGGCGATGACAAAAATGCCAGCGATGCTGGTGCCGATGATCGAATAAAGCATGGATGCGAGGCGGAACATTGAGGTCTCCTGTCGTTCGTTTGGCGTGAAAATAGCCACTTGGGGCAAGAACTCTTTGATGTGGGTCAAACTTCGGTGATTTGCGTGCACATTGCGTGCACCAAGCATGCACCGCGCGGTGGGGTGAGCGGCTGGCAAGGAATGGCTGCCAGACTGGGGGCAATCACAAAAGGAGCCCGCCGTGTCGCCCAAGAAAATGACCCCCACCAACCACGCCCGCTATTCGCAGATGGTGCGGCAGATGTACGAGACCCTCGCCGACTTTCGCCACCCCGATCTGGTGCGCACGATCCTGCCCGCCGAGTGGCGCGAGATCGGGACGGACGCGGTGCCCGACAAGACGCGGATCACGCTGCGAGTGGATACGGATGTGGCGAAGTTCTACCGCAAGCTGGGGCGCGAGTATCAGGCGACAATGAACCGAGTGCTGCGGGCGTTTATGCTGGCGCGGCTGACGGAGATTTTGTCCGAGCCTGATCGGGTTGATCTGGATACGGTAGACGAGTTGGGCGAGGCCGAGTTGATCGCGGAGGCGAGTTTAAGGGATGAGCTGGACGCGATGCGGCGGCGAAGAATTGGGTTGAAAAGTTCGCAGGGCGTTGCTGATTTTCTCGCGAAAGCGGAGCGCAGCGGCTAGCAGTTCGTTCAGTAATCTGCCGCGAACTCGCGAAGCGCTGTGGAACGGAAGATGCAAGCGACCCGCACAGTTACCAGCCGCGCCCGAACCGAGGGGGTGGGTGCGACCCGTCTCGGAAACTGTTGAGAACAGTTTCAGGGTCGAACGCGCGAAGCGCTGGGTCGGGCGCTGCCAAATTGAAAATTTGGGTAGGAAAACTCAGTTGGTTGTTCCCCGACCTATATAATCCTGTCTAAGCAGGACGCTCAATAAGGCAGTATCAGAGATTTCCGTCACAATTTGGTCGCTCGGAATAGCCTTAGCATAATTAGCTTTTCCTTCTAAATGTGACGTCTCGACCCTTTCATGCACCAACCCTAAGATCGTTCCGAATTCGGAAATGACTGGACCGCCGCTGCTTCCAGGGGCAACGTCGGTTGAAATAATCATCTCTCTATCAGCATGATCAATATTACCCATAAATCCATTGATTTCGCCCCGATGGAAAAGCAACGGACTTGAATCTAATAATCTAACCTTTGGAAACCCAGCAGTAATAATTGGGGTTAAAACGTGAGGCTGCCCATACGGAAGAGCTCGCGTTTCACCAATACGATCAAGAACGACAACACAAATGTCGATCCGCTCACAAGTAAGAATATTAACAGGTTTGAATTCCTCTGTTCCTATTCTGATGTTTTGGATTTTATACAGAGAGCCACCTTTGCTGTATAAGTTGTGCTTGCAAGTTAGAACTCGGCCACTCGGTGCAAAATTACTAGACTGGACGACTACTCCGCTACCAGTGAAACAGTCATCATTTGCGTCTTGGATTGAGATTTCTGCGACGCTCCGATGCAAAGTATCGGCTAAATACCGCATGCCAAAAGAGGCTGATCCTAGCGCCCTATTTACATAGAAAATGTTCAATAGTGCTGTGTTCAAGCCATAGACTTTTGTCGCCCCTTGGAACCAAGAGCGAATGCCCGTTGAAATAATTAAAGTTTCCAACCCGAGTTCGGAAAGCACAAACGGAAAATCATCGATTTCTGAAAACAAATTTATCGCGTGAGCTAATTGCTTGGCGGTCACATAAAGCGTGAACACACCCTCATCGGGCTGATTGATTTGACAGGTTAAATTGTCAGAACTAATCGGCAAGAATTCAGCGACTGCAAACGGATCGTTACAAAACAGTTCTAGAAAATTGATCCAACAGCCAGAGTGAGATTTGATCACGGACCTAATTAAAGTTTCCATCATCGCCTGACTCCCACCACTCCATCCTCACCCAGCACACCCGCGCTCGGCTTCGCCATTCCCTTCCCCGCACGCGCTCAAAAAATGGCCAGCTTTTAGCTGTCCATTTTAAGAGCGGAAATAAACGCTTCCTGCGGGATATTCACTGACCCGAACTGACGCATCTTCTTCTTACCCGCCTTCTGCTTGTCCAGCAGTTTGCGTTTCCGCGTAGCATCACCGCCGTAGCACTTGGCCGTCACGTCTTTGCGCATCGCGGAGAGCGTTTCGCGGGCGATGACTTTGCCGCCGATGGCCGCTTGGATCGGGATTTTGAACATGTGGCGCGGGATCAGGTCTTTGAGCTTTTCGACCATGGCGCGGCCGCGTGTTTCGGCGCGGTCACGGTGCACCATCATGGAGAGCGCATCGACGGGTTCGTCGTTCACGAGGATCGACATTTTCACCAGTTGGTCTTCGCGGTAGCCCATGAGCACGTAGTCGAAGGAGGCGTAGCCTTTGGTGACCGATTTCAGGCGATCGTAGAAGTCGAAGACGACCTCGTTGAGCGGCAGGTCATAAACGACCATGGCGCGGGAGCCCGCATAGGTGAGGTCCATCTGGATGCCGCGGCGGTCTTGGCAGAGTTTGAGGACGTCGCCCAAATATTCGTCGGGCACGAGGATTGTGGCCTTGATCCGTGGCTCTTCGAGGTGGTCCACGTGGGTCATGTCGGGCATGTCGGCGGGGTTGTGCAGCTCTGCCATTGTGCCGTCGCGCATGTGGATGTGGTAGACGACGGAAGGCGCCGTGGTGATCAGGTCGATGTCATATTCGCGCTCGATCCGGTCGCGGATGACCTCAAGGTGGAGAAGCCCAAGGAAGCCGCAGCGGAAGCCGAAACCCAGCGCCGCAGAGGTTTCCATCTCGTGAGAGAAGGAGGCGTCGTTGAGGGCAAGTTTGTCGATGGCGTCGCGCAGGTCCTCGAAGAGCGAGCTATCGACGGGGAACAGACCACAGAACACAACGGGCTGTGCGGGTTTGAAACCGGGGAGAGCCTTGTCGCAGCCCTTTTTCTCGGATGTGATGGTGTCGCCGACGCGGGTGTCGCGGACCTGTTTGATCGAGGCGGTGATGAAGCCGATTTCGCCAGGACCGAGAGTTTCGACGTCCATCATCTGCGGACGGAACACGCCGATTTTGTCGATCTGGTGCACGGTGCCGTTGGACATGAATCTGACGCGGTCGTTTTTCTTCATGCGGCCGTCGATGATCCGCACGAGGACGATGACGCCGAGGTAGCTGTCGTACCATGAGTCGACGAGCATGGCCTTGAGGGGCGCATCTGGGTCGCCTTTGGGTGCGGGCAAGCGGTGCACGATAGCTTCAAGTGTTTCCTTGATGCCAACGCCTGTTTTGGCGGAAACGCGGATCGCGTTGGAGGCATCAAGGCCGATCACATCTTCGATCTGGGCGGCGACGGCATCGCAGTCTGTCGCGGGCAGGTCGATTTTATTCAGGACAGGCACGATCTCGTGGTCGGCGTCGAGTGCGTGGTAGACGTTGGCCAGCGTTTGGGCCTCAACACCTTGGGTCGAATCAACGACCAGCAAGGAGCCCTCAACCGCGCGCATGGAACGGGAAACCTCATAGGCGAAATCGACGTGACCGGGGGTGTCGATGAGGTTGAGCACGTATTTCTCGCCGTTCTGCGCGACATAGTCGATGCGGACCGTGTTGGCCTTGATCGTGATCCCGCGCTCGCGCTCGATATCCATGCTGTCAAGCATCTGCGCTTTCATATCGCGGGCAGCGACGGTGTTGGTCTCTTGGATCAAACGGTCGGCAAGGGTCGATTTGCCGTGGTCGATATGGGCAACAATCGAGAAATTGCGGATATGTGCGAGGTCAGTCATGGGTCATGCGCCTATGGTAATCGGGTTGAGTGTCAATGGCGTGAGATTGCGGATTTTGCAAGGGTTGTTAGGGGAAAGTGGGGTGGAACGCTGGGGGAATGTGGGCGTGTTACGGGATCGAGGTTGTTACGGGTTGGCTTTTGGCACCTCGGGGCCGAAATTACGTGAAACGTCAGTGGCCTAAACAACGGCAGATCAACACCTCTTGGGCGCACCCGACGCGTTGTTGTTTTGAAGCAACAACACGAGACGAACAATGACTGACATCGGACCAGCCACCCTTTACAACCCAACAGCGAAACCCCAGCTGTCTCCTAGTGAGACACAATTTTAAACAGGTACTGAATATGAAAAAGACTGCATTCCCGCTTATTCTCGCGTCCTTGGCAACGGCATCAGCCGTATCTGCAGAAGGTGTAAACTACCTTAGCTACGGCGCAAGCTATTCAAACGTGTCGTTCGATGGCGCGTCCTTCAACGCGTTTGGCGCTGGCGCATCCACTGACTACCAATCGGGCAACCTTGTGTTCAATGGCGGCGTGAGCTTCACCAAGCTTTCTGACGACACAGACAGCTTCGAACTGACAGCAGTAGACGCACGCGTCGGCTATTTCGTCATGCCGCAATTGGCCGTTTATGCAGGTCTGTCATATTTTGACGTATCTGACTTTGACTCGCTGACGACATACAACCTTGGCGCTGAATACAGCATGAACGGCGCGACTGTCGGCCTGAACTACGACGATTCCGAAGAAGATGGCTATGTGGCAACCACAACTGTTTACGGTAGCTACCGTGTTGGCGAATCTGTTGAAGCAATGGCTGCCATTAGCGACACCGACGGTTACAGAAGCACAACTATCGGCGTCGACTATGACAACGGCGCCTATGATCTCGCTGCAATGGCTAACTTCACTGACGACGCAAACCTGTTTGCGCTTGATGCGAAATATGCGTTCGGCAACGGTTTCCGCGTGTCAGGCAACTACATCAACTTCGATGATGGCATGGATATGTCCTCCATCGGTGCGGGCTACGAAGTATCTCCTGACCTCTGGGTTGACCTTAACGTTGGCCGTCTGAACGGCACAGGCGCCGGTAGCGTCGAACTCGTTGGTCTCGCGCTGACATACGAAATGGGTAGCGAAACCATGCTGGTTGATCGCGCAACAAAAACGCAAGTGGACGCGCTGGGCCCACTTGGCCAAATCGTCATGGCATTTTAATCAACCTTTTCGATTGTGATTTGATTGGGCCTGCGCAGATCGCGCGGGCCCTTTCTTTTTGACACCTTAGGCCTTGGCTGCGCGCGTCCCGCACGCGAAAATGAGCCGATGCCCCACTCCCCCGAAATCACCCCTTTGCGCTGTTTGACCGATGCGGTAGCTGTCGTAAAAATACAAACGTTGGGGTGAGTTATGATTGTATCGCGTAGGGTCGCACTTCTTGGGGTTGGCGCTTTGGGGCTATCGGCCTGTAGCAGAGGCACCAGTGTGCAGGCGAGCCCGCGGGTGGCCGATGATTTGCAGCCGATCCCGAATGCCAACTATGACGCTTGGGTCCATAGTTTTCGCGGGCGTGCGGCCAGTCAGGGCATTTCACAGTCGACTCTGGACGCTGGTTTTCGCGGCGCGGGCTATTTGCCCGGCGTTGTGACACGCGACCGCAATCAGACCGAATTCAACCGCACGCTTGAGGATTACCTCGCGATTGCGGCCTCTGACGAGCGCGTAACCAAGGGCCGCGCCGCCTTTGCCCGCCACAGCAATACCCTCTCGGCGATTGAGGCAAAATACGGTGTTCCTGCGCAGATTGTTGCGGCGATTTGGGGTCTGGAGAGCTTCTTTGGAGAACGGCGCGGCGATGTGTCTGTGGTCTCTGCCACCTCGACGCTGGCGTTTGACGGGCGGCGCGGTCAGTTCTTTGAAGAGCAGTTGATTTCTGCCCTGCGGATTTTGCAATCCGGTGACATTTCGGCAGATCGCCTGACGGGGTCTTGGGCGGGCGCGATGGGCCACACCCAGTTTATTCCAACGTCTTATCAAGCCTTTGCGGTTGATTTCACAGGCGACGGGCGACGTGATATCTGGTCGGATGATCCGTCCGATGCGCTGGCGTCTACGGCTGCGTATCTCGCGAAAAACGGCTGGAAATCTGGCCTGCGCTGGGGTGGCGAGGTTGGCAACGGCGCGCCTGAAGGGGCGATCATTCAACCGCAGGCGGGCGGGCCGCAGTTCGCTGTCACTTCCAACTTCCGCGCGATTAAGCGGTATAACAATTCGGACGCCTACGCGATTGGCGTCGGCCATTTGTCGGACCGTATCGCAGGCGGCGGACCTATTCGCGCCAGCTTTCCGCCCGACCAATACGGGATGCAGAAAGCAGACCGCGAGCAGTTGCAGCGCCGCCTGACCGCGCGTGGTTTTGACACCGACGGCACAGACGGCGTGATCGGCCCCAACAGCCGCACGGCGATAGCGAATTACCAACGCAGCATTGGTCAAACGGCGACGGGTGATCCGTCGATTGCGTTGCTCAGGTCGCTTGGCGGATAACGCCCCAAGGCCACCTAGGCCGCTGTGTCCAAGTCAAAAACGATAATGCCCTCGGCCCCGCCTTGCACCAAATCGCAAAGCTGTTGTCCAAGGGCCTGATGCGTCGGGTGAACGGCGTAGGTGTCAAGCGCCTCTCGGGTCGTAAAACGGATCACAAAGCCGCTGTCGTAGCTTTGTGACTTTTTCTCAAAATCACGGTTGGGGCCGCAGTCAAAGCTCAGAACCCCGTCAAGTGTCTGACTGAAACGGGCCAGTTCTTGCAGGATGTCATGCCGCGCCTCGGGTGCCACATCCTGTCGAAAGCTGAAAAAGACGCAGTGTAAAATCATAAGTTCCTACCTCGTGTAGCGCGGCGGTTAATCCATCGAAAGAGATTTCGGGCTTTTTGCCCAGCACCACATCGGCCACAGCCCGCCCTGAGCGACAGACCATGGTCCAGCGCGACTATGGGCGCACGTAGGCATAGCCCTTTTCCTGCAGTTCGATCAGGCGCACCACGCCGGAGGGCACCATTGTTGCCTCGGACAAGATCGGCACGTCTTGGCCTGCCTTTTCGACCATCTTTGCAAGGGTGTTTGCACAGGCCGCAAAGGTCAGATTGTCATTTTCCAGCGCCATCGCTGAAATACGTGCTTCGACGGGGCTGGTGCCCGCAACGAACATATTCAACCCCGGACCGTAAGCCACGACTTCGATAATCACCTCGTCACCGATCCCTGCGTAATAGGACGCCACATTCTGTGCGTTATTGAGGGCAAGGTTCATCACTTGCGGGTCGTTCTGGTCGACGTGAATTGCGACGTGATGGGTTTCTGCGGCCGCAGCAAAGTTTGCTGTCAGCGAAAGAAATAGAGCAGTGAGGATCGTGCGCATTGTCGTTCTCCCTAAGATTTCATCTTGGATTCATCAAACACAATGGCGCCGCGCCGAGTCAATTCAAATATCGAAATATGTATCTCCATCGACATGATCACGGACGCACAATCCCTTACCGCGTGTACCGCGCCGCTGTTAGCCCATCGAAGGAAATCTCTGGTTTCTTACCCAGCACCACGTCGGCCACAGCCCGCCCTGATCCGCAGGCCATGGTCCAGCCAAGCGTACCGTGGCCTGTGTTCACAAACAGGTTCGGGATGTGGGTTTCGCCCAAAACGGGCGTGCCATCGGGCGTCATCGGGCGTAGGCCTGTCCAGCCTTCTGCCTTGGAAATATCGCCGCCTTTGGGGAACAGATCACCGATCACGTGTTTCACGGTATCGGTCGCGTGCGGGCCTAAGCGGTTGGAATAGCCGGCAATTTCCGCCTGCCCTGCCACGCGGATACGGTCGCCCAGCCGCGTGATCGCGACCTTATGGGTTTCGTCCATGATGGTGGATTGTGGCGCATAACGGTCGTCGGTGACGGGCAGCGTCACCGAGTAGCCTTTGACAGGATAGACGGGCAGTCTGATGCCAATCGGGTTCAGAACATTGACCGCATAAGAGCCCATCGCACAGACATATGCGTCGCCTGTGATGCGCCCTGCGATCTCGGTATCGACGCCTGCAACCTTGCCGTTCTCAACCGCGATCCCCTTGATCGACTGACCATATTGGAACTCCACGCCCATCTTTTCGCAAATCGCGGTCAGCGCGATGGTGAACATGCGGCAATCGCCCGTGCGGTCGGCCGTCATGCGCAAACCGCCGACGAATTTGTTACGAACCTCAGAGAGCGCAGGCTCCGCGTCGATACAAGCATCGCGGCCCAGCACTTCGTAAGGGCTGTCGTATTCGGCGAGGATATCCTGATCGGCCTTTGAGGCTTTCATCTGTTTGGCCGTACGGAACAGTTGCAACGTGCCCTGCTCGCGCCCGTCGTATTCGATCCCCGTCTCGGCAATCAATTCAGGCATCACATCGCGCGAATAGCTCGACACGCGCACCATGCGGCCCTTGTTGATCGCATAGCTTTCCTCGTTGCAGTTCTGGAGCATCTGGACACACCATTTCCACATTGTTGGACTGATCAAAGGCCAGATAAACAGCGGGCGGCGCTTCATGAACAGCCACTTGATCGCCTTCACCGGGATACCAGGTGCAGCCCAAGGGGACGTCATACCGTAGCTGAGTTGCCCCGCATTGGCGTAAGACGTTTCAAGGCCGGGTCCGGTTTGTCTATCAATAACAACAACTTCCGCGCCATGCTTGGCCAGATAGTAAGCCGTCGTCACACCAATGACACCCGCGCCCATTACGACAACTTTCATCCCGATCCCCTTACGAATGCGTTTCAGAAACGATGCGCTGGAGAGGCGCGCCTTGCAAGGTTCATGTAAAGGCACAACCATTTGAATTGCACGTCTTCCCGCCCCCTGTTACCCTCCCCCAACAGCAGTTTGCGCCCCAGACCCGAAAAATCGGGCGGCGCTTGGATGGCAGGTGAATGATGCAAAGAATTGTAATGATGTCCGCTCTGGTTTTTCTGGCCGCTTGTGGTGGTGGCCGTGTATCCGGCGATGTGGGCAAAGCTTGCATGGCAGCGGACCGTAAGGCGGCATCGGCGCAATTGTGCTCTTGCGTGCAACAAGCCGCCAACCGCACATTGAATGCATCCGAGCAACGCCGCGCCGCGTCCTTCTTTGAAGAGCCGCAAGATGCGCAGGACACCCGCCAATCCAAGAGCAATTCGGACAATCAGTTCTGGGATCGCTACAAACGGTTTAGCGCCACCGCCGAGCAGATGTGCCGCTAACGCAGCACGCCGCGCCGGGTCATTGATCGCGCGTACAGATAGAGCAAGAAAAGCACCGCCGTGCTTGCTGCCGAGACCCGAATAGCAGAGGTGCCCATGACCTCGAATGTCGTGGGCTTGGCGAGGCCGAAGCTATAGACCGCCGAGGCCAATAGCCCCAAAAGCGAGACGCCAAAGCAGGTTCGCGCCAGTCGCGAACGGCACAAGAGCAGGATGGATCCGAGGATCGCAAACCAGACACCAATCGCCCACGTCGCGTTGAACCAAAGCGGTGCTGCGTCAAGAAAGGCGCGCTGCGCCTGTGTTAACATGGCAAGGTAGGTCGTGTTTTCCAACCGCAGCATCAGGTAATCATAGGCCCCGCCTGCGTTCCACAGCAGGGATAAAACCCCGACAATCCAAAGGTGTAGTGGTGTTTTCATCCGCGACCCTCCCGCGTTTTCAAAAACCGTAGCACCGCGTCCTCACATCGCCAAGCAGATTGAACTGGTGATTGCGCATAGCCCCGCCGCCGCCTAAAACGGTCCTATGGTAAAGACCCTTGATATTGCCGCATTGGCGGCAGGTGTGGCGGGCGGCGACAGGCGTGCGCTGGCCCGCGCGATTACGTTGGTCGAGAGTGGACGCAGCGATCATCGCGCCGACGCCTTGGCTTTGCTCGACATTCTTGGCACTGGCAAACAGGCCCTGCGGATTGGGCTTTCTGGCACACCGGGCGTTGGCAAATCCACGTTTATCGAGAGTTTCGGCATGATGCTCACGGGCCAAGGACTCCGCGTTGCGGTGCTGGCCGTTGATCCATCGTCGGCCCGTTCTGGTGGCTCGATCTTGGGTGACAAAACGCGGATGGACCGTCTGGCCCGCGAGCCTTTGGCCTACATCCGCCCCTCCCCCAGCCAGACGCAGCTTGGCGGTGTGGCGCGGCGGACCCGCGAGGCAGTGGCGCTTTGCGAGGCGGCTGGCTTTGACATTGTGCTGATCGAGACCGTTGGCGTGGGCCAATCCGAGACAGTTGTGGCGCAGATGGCCGATTTGTTCCTCTTGTTGCTGGCCCCGGCGGGCGGTGACGAGCTGCAAGGCGTCAAGCGCGGCATCATGGAAATCGCCGATATCATCCTTGTAAACAAGGCCGATGGTGATCTGAAACCCCAAGCCATGCGGACCTGCGCCGATTATGCTGGCGCATTGCGGCTCTTGCGCAAACGGCCCCAAGACCCCGACGGCTTCCCCAAGGCGATGACTGTTTCCGCTTTGGAAACGATTGGCTTGGAGACCGCTTGGGCCGAGATACAGACACTCGTGAACTGGCGCCGCGAGAGCAGCGTTTGGACCAGCACCCGCGCGAACCAAGCCCGCTATTGGTTCGCCGAAGAGGTCCGCCTGCAACTGCTTGCCCGAATCGCCGCCGACCCCGATTTGCATGCCCGTATGACGGCGCTGGAAAAGGATGTCGCCGCAGGACTAATTACCCCCGCAGCCGCCGCCGCAGATGTCGTATCCAAAACATGACTGCCGCAATGAGTGAGACCGGTGATGTGGTGTTTAGTGGCGAACATTTGCGCGCCACGATGTTCAACGGCGAGGCGGACAAGCTGCTGATCACCTTTAGCTTTCGGGAGGAGGGACGCACAGATTTCAACCCAACCCAGATGAGCCAATCCGCCAAAAAACGCGGCTTTGCACAGCTTTGCATCGCGACGCGGCGCAATGACTGGTTCATCAACCCGGACACGCAAAATATTGAAAATACGCTAAAAATTTTAGCTCCTCACTATGATGCCGTGCATATGATGGGCTTTTCGATGGGCGGCTATGGTGCATTCCGCTTTGCGCGTGCGGCGCGGGCGAATTTTGCGCTGGCTGTCTCGCCGCAATTCTCGATCCACCCCGATGTCATGCCCTTTGACAAACGGTTTCACGACGATGCGGCGGACTTTGACAAAGGACTGGGCGATCTCGTCGCGGTTGCCAAACCGGGCCTGCAAGGGGTCATCGTGGCCGATCCGTTCCGCCCGCTTGACCTCATCAACGCCAAGATGATTTGCGCCCATTTCCCACGGATAAAACTGGCGCGCTTGGGCTTTGGCGGACATCCTGCGACCTCTCTCTTGCGCCGTGCAGGGCAATCGGGGATTGTGCAACACATGGCACTTGAGGCCCCGCCGCGCCCGGAGCCGATCATCGCGACCCACCGCGAAGCAAGGCTCGACGATGCCGATTACCTGCGCGACGTGATGGATCGGTTGGACAAGCGGACCCTAACCGCAGATTGATCCCAATTCAGAAACACTCAAAACACGGATAGGCCGACCACGCGCCTCCGCAGAAATGTAGAAAACTCAAGAATAATTTGGCTATTTTTGCGCGTCTGCTAAGCTCCTTTTAGGGATTAGGGGAATCACGCATGAACATAGCGCCAATTACGATCAGTCTGCCGGTCCAACACATCGCCATGTCGGCGGCGTTTTACGAAACTTTAGGCTTTGAAATCGTCGATGGTGGGCATGTCAAAGATTACGCGGTTTTGCACAAAGGCGAGACGGTTATTGGCCTTTATCATGGTATTCACCTGTTACCGACCGCGACCCTTAAAACAGGCTGGTGCGCGATCAGTGAGCCTCTGAATGTCGTTGCCAAAGTTCCCGCCCTTCAAAACGACATATATTAAGCACGATCAAACCGACAATTGCTGCGAAATGTTTTGCAGTTTGCCAAGCTCTTGTCATATTTCTTCATATTAAGGAGAGATATCATGGACCTTGTCGCATTCTCTATTAGTCTTCCCGTGAAAGATCTGGCCGCTTCAGCCGCGTTTTACCGACACCTTGGCTTCAAGGACTTTGGCGGAAACGCAGAGCACGGTTATCTTATTCTTAAGAATGGCGACCATATCATTGGCCTGTTCGAAGGTATGTTCGACAAACCAATGCTGACATTTAACCCCGGCTGGGATCAAAACGCCCAAGAGCTGCCGACCTTTACGGATGTGCGCGCGCTAAAGGCCACATTAAAGGGCGCAGGCGTCCAATTTGATGAGAGCGACCCCAACTTAAATACCGACGGACCAAGCGGCCCCGCGAGCTTTGTTGTTGTGGACCCTGACGGAAATCCGATACTGATTGACCAACACCGCTAATGGCCTTGGGATTTTGCCCGAACTATTGTCGTTGCGGGTTGACGCGGGTCGGGAATCCTCCTATCTCGCGCTAACCGAATTCATGACCCCGCATTTTGCAGGGTCTTAGCCCGTGAAAAAGGGTGCGTGTGTGGCCGATCCACCAAAGCGCCCGTTAAGACAAGGATTACAACATGTCACGCCGTTGCGAATTGACTGGAAAAGGCCCAATGTCTGGCAACAATGTCAGCCACGCTAAAAACCGTACCCGCCGCCGGTTCTTGCCGAACCTGCAGGACGTGACACTGATGTCCGAATCGCTCGGTCGTTCGTTCAAGTTCAAGATCTCTAACGCTGCATTGCGCACAGTCGACCACCGCGGTGGCTTGGACGCATTCTTTGCAAAGTCCAAAGATGCAGAGCTTTCCGCTGACGCGTTGAAAGTGAAGAAAGAGATCGCGAAAGCAACTGCGGCGGCCTAAGCCTCCCTCTTGTTTTTGAAGATTAAAAAGCCCGATTGCGCAAGCAGTCGGGTTTTTTGGTTTGTCTAAGCGTGGATCGGCGTAAAGCTGACAACTTTACAGAGGTGACGATGAGGTGACCAAGACGTGCGGTGTTCTTTGGATGGTGATTTATGGATTTTCGCTTTGTGGCAGCGGAGCGCTGGCGCAAACCCATGCAATACCCTTGGTTAATTTAGAGCCGAAACTTGCCGCGAATGGTCAAATGGAACGCTGCGACATAGATCAATCGGCGATCCCGCCAACAGCGTTTCGCAATCAAGGCGAGTGGACCTAGGGGTATCTCTTGGAAGCAGAGGTGACGGCCTTTCTCGACGCCCAAGACTTTTGCTTTGGCGGATTTGCCTTTGCCTTTAGCCAATCCCAAAACAATGAACAAGCGATGCAAGTCGGGCATCGTTATCGTTGCCGCATAAATTTGCTTGCGACGACATCTGAGGCGATTTTGGTTTTTAAGTGCGAATTGCATGGCAGATAGAGTGCGATCATGGGGCTAAGATGGGTTAAAACCTATCCTACCCCCAAACGCTGCCCCCGTAGGATGCCCCTTGACCCATCACCCCCTTTGGCCTGACACGTACTCTCATGACAGCCTTGCCCATTGATCCCATTCTGCCCGCTCTGACTGCAAGCCTGCGCACCCATGGCCGCGCCGTTCTGCAAGCCCCACCGGGTGCGGGCAAAACCACCCGTGTTCCGCTGGCGATGTTAGAGGCGAACCTGACCACGGGCCGCATCATCATGCTGGAACCCCGCCGCCTCGCCACCCGCGCTGCCGCCGAACGTCTTGCCGAGACCCTAGGCGAGCCCGTTGGTCAAACTATCGGCTACCGTATGCGCGGTGAAAGTGCGGTCAGCAAAACCACCCGCGTTGAGGTCGTCACCGAGGGCATCCTCACCCGCATGATCCAATCGGACCCCGAACTGACGGGCATCGGCGCAATCATCTTCGACGAATTTCATGAGCGGTCGTTGAACGCCGATCTTGGCCTCGCGCTCGCATGGGAAATCCGCTCCGCCCTGCGCCCTGATCTGATCCTGCTCGTGATGTCTGCGACCCTCGACGCAGCCCCAGTCGCCACCCTGCTCGACGACGCGCCAATCCTCACCTCCGAAGGCCGCGCCTTTCCCGTCACGATCCACCATCTGCCAAAGGCCCTGCCAAAAACCACGCGCCTAGAACAGGCGACCGCCGACCTCATCGTGCATGCCGTGTCCGAGACCACAGGCGGCGTTCTCGTTTTCCTGCCCGGTGAAGGCGAAATCCGCAGGGTCGAGGCAGCCCTCACAAATCGCCTTCCCAAAGACTGCGCCATTCGCCCCCTCTACGGTGCTCTCCCCTTTGCCGCCCAACGCGCCGCCATTGCACCTGTCAGCGAGGGCCGCAAAATCGTGCTCTCGACCTCCATCGCGGAAACATCCCTGACCATCGCCGACATCCGCGTCGTCATCGACGCAGGCAAATCCCGCCGCGCCCGCTTTGACCCCTCCTCTGGCATGTCACGCCTCGTCACCGAAAAAGTGAGCCGCGCCGAGGCCACCCAACGCGCAGGCCGTGCAGGACGTGTGGAGGAAGGCGCCTGCTACAAACTCTGGACCAAAGGCGAGGATGGCGCATTGCCCGCCTTCCCCCCCGCCGAGATCGAGGCCGCCGACCTCGCCCCCCTCGCGCTAGAGCTCGCGCAATGGGGTAGCGACGATCTGGCGTTCCTGACGCCCCCGCCCGAAGGCACTCTGGCCGAAGCCCGCCGACTGCTCACATCGCTGGGTGCGCTCGACACGCCCGCCCGCATCACCGCCCACGGACGGGCCATCGCAACCTTGCCCACACACCCGCGCTTGGCCCACATGTTGCTTACTGCAGGCGTACAAGCAGCCCCCCTCGCGGCCCTGCTCGCCGCCCGCGACCCCCTGCGTGGCGCGCCCGTTGACCTCGCCTTGCGCATTGCCGCGCTCAAAGGCCGCTATGACGGCGCGGGCCAGATCAACCACGCAGCCGCGGCCCAGATCAAAGCCGAAATTCCACGCCTTTCCAAAGGCTTGCCGCAAGTCGCACCGATGCCGCTCTCTGCCATGGCCGCCCTCGCCTACCCTGACCGCATCGGACTACGCCGCAAAGGCGACGACCCGCGCTATGTGCTCTCTGGCGGCAAAGGTGCCATCATGGACGCGGGTGATCCGCTCGCAGGGCAACGACTTATCGTCGCCACCGACCTCGACGGCGACACCCGCGAGGCCAAGATCAGGCAAGCGGTTGCGATGACCGACGCAGAACTCCGCGCCACCTTCGCGGATCAAATAGGATGGGTGGACGTCTGCTCATGGTCCAAACGCGACAACCGCGTGCTGACACGGCGGCAGGAAACCTTCGGCGCTCTCATCCTTGATGACCGCAATTGGGCCGACGCCCCCCCAGAGGCCATTGCTGCCGCCATGATCGAAGGCGTGCGGCAATTGGGTCTCAAACCCTCCGCTGCCGCGAACCGCTTTCGCGCTCGCGTGGCCCTCGCCCGCGACCTGCCCGCAATGGATGACACCACCCTGCTCGACACACTCGAAACTTGGCTCCTGCCCCACCTGAACGGCGTCAAAACCGCCGCAGATTGGAAAGCCTTCGACCTGTTGCCCGCCCTGCGCGCCATGCTCGACTGGGACCAAACCCAACGCTTGGACCGCGCAGCACCTGCGCATTTCACCACACCTCTGGACCGCAAAATCCCCATCGACTACGACGGCGAAGCCCCCGCGATCACCCTGCGCCTGCAAGAAATGTTCGGGCAAACCACGCATCCGATGGTCGGCGGCACGCCCTTGCGGGTCACGCTTCTCTCTCCGGGGCAGAAGCCCGTGCAGGTCACCCAAGATATCGTCGGCTTCTGGGCGACCTCCTACGCAGACGTGCGGCGCGACATGCGCGGGCGCTATCCGCGCCACCCGTGGCCCGAGGATCCAACCCAAGCGGACCCCACCTTGCGCGCAAAACCGCGAGGCACCTGAACATCGCTATCCTGTGAGTTGCATATTTCGAACAAGCCTGTTAAATAAATGGTAATAATATAAGAATATTGGCAGGTTATGATGATTTCGATTCTCCGTTCCGTCTGGACGGGTGTGCTACGCCCCCTATTCCAACGCCCTCCTGCACTGCAATTGGCAGCGCTTTGTCACCGCAAGACAAAAGCGGGCAAAGAGGTGCTTTTGGTAAGCTCATCCTCTGGTCGCTGGATCCTTCCCAAAGGTTGGCCAATCGACGGCCTTTCCGCAGGCGAAGCGGCAGCCCAAGAAGCGTGGGAAGAAGGCGGCGTCAAAGCCTCCAAAATCGGTGAGGCATCATTGGGGTCATTCTTTGGCCGCAAAACCTATGCCAACGGCCGTTCCGAGCCTTGCGAAACCATGGTTTACAAGCTGAAGGTCGCGGCAATTGAAAACGAATTTCCAGAATCGGATCGCAGGGAGCGCATTTGGGTCTCGCCGACGCAAGCCGCCGAAATGGTTGATAACGCACAGCTTAAGTCACTCTTGGCGAAGTTTTAAGCGCCCGAGCGATCCCGCCGTTGAAATGTGCGGCCATGCCCGTTAACCCCACGCATAGAATTAATGCATCCACTGGGGAACGCCATGTCGACGAACAAATCAGACCATAACTGGAAAACGCTCGACCGCGACCTCGGCCGCATCGCATCGTTTGAATCCGCAACACTTTATGTCGCCAAACCTATGGTTGGTCTGGGCATTGCATTTCTTTTCATCATCCTCGCAGCGATCGCCGCATCAATATTTTTTGGTGGCGCATCAACGTCTTGGGTCGTTATCGCGGCGGCAGGCGTCGGCGCTTATATGGCGGTGAACATTGGCGCAAATGACGTCGCCAACAACATGGGTCCAGCCGTAGGTGCCAATGCGCTCACTATGGGCGGCGCGATTCTGATCGCCGCTTTATGTGAAACGGCAGGCGCATTGCTCGCAGGCGGTGACGTGGTTTCGACCATCTCCAAGGGAATCATTGATCCAGAAAGCGTCGCCGGACACGACGTTTTCATCTGGGCGATGATGGCCGCTCTGATTTCTTCCGCACTTTGGGTCAATCTTGCCACATGGCTCGGCGCGCCCGTTTCAACGACCCACGCGGTCGTTGGCGGCGTCATGGGCGCAGGGATTGCGGCCGCAGGATTTGCCGCTGTGAATTGGCCAACCATGGGCACGATTGCTGCAAGCTGGGTAATCTCGCCCGTACTCGGGGGCGCAATCGCGGCGATGTTCTTGTGGTTCATCAAATCATTCATCATCTACCAAGACGACAAAATCGCGGCCGCGCGCAAATGGGTGCCTGTTTTGATCGCGATCATGTCCGGCGTTTTTGCAACTTATTTGGCCATGAAAGGCCTCAAGAAAGTCTTCGACGTGAGCGCCATCAATGCTTTGATCGTTGGCGTAGTGATCGGCTTCGGCACCTATTTCGCGGCCGTCCCCTTTGTGAAAAAGCAGTCCGAAGGGCTTGAGAACAGAAACCGCTCACTCAAGGTCCTTTTCACGCTCCCATTGGTGATTTCCGCCGCTCTGCTCTCATTTGCGCATGGTGCCAACGACGTGGCCAACGCGGTTGGCCCACTCGCAGCCATCGTCCATGCCGAACAATTTGGCGAATTCGCTGGCAAAGTTGAAATCCCGCTCTGGGTCATGATCATCGGCGCCTTGGGTCTGTCATTCGGCCTCGTCCTGTTCGGGCCAAAGCTGATCCGCATGGTCGGCAACCAGATCACCAAACTCAACCCGATGCGCGCCTATTGCGTTGCCCTCTCGGCTGCGATCACAGTGATTATCGCAAGCTGGCTCGGCCTGCCGGTGTCATCAACGCACATCGCGATTGGCGGCGTCTTTGGTGTCGGCTTCTTCCGCGAATACCACGAAGAACGCCGCGCACGCCTGTCGAACGCCATTCGCGATGAAGCAACGCGTATCGCACCAGAAGAGCGCAGCCGCCGCAAACTCGTGCGCCGCTCCCACTTCCTGACAATCATCGCCGCATGGGTCATTACAGTGCCCGCCGCCGCTCTGATGTCTGGCTTGATATTCTTGGCGCTGCATGCCGCTTTCGTCTAAACAAAACCCGCTGCGGAGTTAATCCGCAGCGGGTTTCCATTTTTCTATGTCTCTTCAAACTCTCGCCGAAGGCATCCATTTTTCGCCGAAAAATGGAATTAAACGCCCATATAATCGCGTTTCCCAAGAGCAACGCCATTATGGCGCAGGATGTCATAAACCGTTGTCAGGTGAAAAAACACCTGCGGCACGGCAAACGACATACCATATTCGAGGCCCGTCATCTCGACCTCACGGCTTGGCAGTTTCAGTAATATATTGCGGGTCTCGGCCCCCTCGAACTGCGCCGCCTCAAAACCGGCCAGATAAACCGTCGCCGCCGCGACACGGGCCTGCAACTCGGCAAAACTGGTTTCGGTATCGGGGAACGATGGCATCTCAAGACCGCACAAACGGGGCGCTGTCCGCGCCGCGAAATCACAGGTCAGCTGTACCTGTTTCGTGAAATTCAGCATATCGGGAAACAAACGGAACTGTAGAATCGCATTTGGATCGATCTTGTGCTCTGCGCAATGGGCTTCGGCCTTGGTCAGAATATTGCCAAGCGCGCGCAACGCCTGCTGCATCGGTGGCATGATATAAACATACATGTCGTCTACCTTATTGGGGGGTCATTTGGCGCGACAGTCTGCCAAGCGCCCCCCAATGGCAAGGTCAAATCAGACGCCCAAACAGTGGCGCATAATCGCTTTTTGCACGTGCAGACGGTTCTCGGCCTCGTCAAAAATCACCGAGTGCTTGCCGTCCATTACCGATGACGTCGCCTCGTCATCACGGTGCGCAGGCAGGCAGTGCATGAACAAGGCATCTGGCTTGGCTTTGTCCATCAAAGCATCATTCACCTGATAACCGCGCAGCTGGTTATGACGACGCTCGCGGGCCGATTGCGGATCGTGCATCGACACCCATGTATCGGTCACAACCAGATCGGCGCCAATGACCGCCTCATCAGGATTGCGCACGGTTGTGTAAAGCCCGTCCAAGGCGCGTTCGGGATCAAGCGTTTCCGGCCCCGTAAACACCAGATCAAAGTCAAACTGCTTGGCCGCATGGGCAAAGCTCGCAAACACGTTGTTGCCGTCACCGGACCAGACAACTTTCTTACCCTTGATCGGGCCATTATGTTCCTCGAACGTCATGATATCGGCCATGATCTGGCAGGGATGCGTCCGGTTGGTCAGCCCGTTGATCACGGGCACGGTCGCGTGCTCGGCCATGTCCAAAAGCGTCTGCTCTTCAAAGGTGCGGATCATAATCAAGTCAACGTAGCGCGACAAAACACGGGCGGTGTCGGCAATCGTCTCGCCGTGGCCAAGCTGCATGTCAGCCCCAGACAAGACCATCGTCTGCCCGCCCATCTGTCGCACGCCTACATCAAAACTGACGCGTGTCCGGGTGGAAGGTTTTTCAAAAATCAGCGCAACCATTTGGCCCGCAAGCGGCTGATCCGCGTCAAGCGTGCCCTTGGACATGCCTGCGCGCGCATCTTTCATGGCGCGTGCATTGGTAATGATGTCCCGTAAGTCAGATTGCGGGGTCTTATGGATGTCGAGAAAATGTGTCATATGTCTATTCGCTTGTGGCCAAGGCTGGGGGCTTGCCCCCGGACCCCGGCATATTTTTACGCGGAAAAAGTGCTGCTCGCCGCTTTGTCCAAGAGGGTGATTGCCGTGCGGATATCGTCGTCCGAAATATTCAACGGTGGTAGAAGGCGGATTACATTGTCTGCCGCTGGCACAGTCAAAATGCCCGCAGCATAGCCCGCTTTCACGACATCGGTGTTTGTAGCCTTGCACTTGAGGCCAAGCATCAGGCCCACCCCGCGCACTGCCTCAAAAACGTCAGGATGCGAGGCGACCAGCCCCTCTAGCCCTTGGCGCATCAAGCCGCTTTTGCGGTTTACCTCTGCGAGGAAGGCGTCGTCGGCCACGATGTCCATAACCTTACCACCCACGGCGCAAGCCAAAGGATTCCCGCCATAGGTCGAGCCATGCGTGCCAGCAACCATGCCAGAGGCCGCGTTTTCCGTGGCGAGAACAGCGCCCAGTGGGAAGCCGCCGCCGATGCCTTTTGCGACCATCATGATATCAGGCGTGACCCCAGCCCATTCATGCGCGAAAAGCTTGCCCGTGCGACCCATGCCACATTGCACTTCGTCGAGCATCATCAGGATACCGTGCTCGTCACATAGATCGCGCAGGCCCTTGAGGCAAACATCAGGCAGTGCGCGAATACCGCCCTCGCCCTGCACTGGCTCTACCAGAATACCCGCGACGGTCGGCGATTTTGCGGCCTCGGTCAGGGCGTCGTGGTCGCCGAACTCCAAGTGGATAAAGCCGGGCAACAGCGGCCCGAACCCTTTGGTCATCTTCTCGGACCCTGCTGCCGCAATCCCCGCCGAAGACCGCCCGTGGAACGCGCCCGAGAAGGTGATGATATCGGTCCGCGCAGGCTCGCCCTTATCATACCAATATTTGCGGGCCATTTTGACGGCCAACTCGCAGGATTCCGTGCCTGAGTTGGTGAAAAACACCGTGTCGGCGAATGTCTTATCCACCAGCGCATCGGCCAACTTTTGCTGGGCAGGAATGTTGTAGAGGTTCGAGACATGCCACAGGTTTTGTGCCTGCTCTGTCAACGCCGCGACCAGTTCTGGCGCCGCATGGCCCAGCGCATTCACCGCGATCCCCGCGCCCAAATCCAAGAAGCGTCGGCCATCGGCTTCGGTCAACCAAGATCCCTCGCCTTTAACGAAGGTCAGCGGCGCACGTGAATAGGTCGGCAAAACAGATGGGATCATAGCGGATCAGCCTTTGCTGGATAAAAGAAGCCCGATTGGTGCCAATGGCGGGGCCTCATGTCAACGATGTTTAGGAAAAATAATGGACGTGCGGGATCAGGCGACGGGCTTAGCGTCGGCGTCGGATCACAAATGTGGCACGGTTCATCATGCCACATGACTTAACGGAAGGGGACGGATTGGGGAAGGCCGTAATTTACGCCTTGAGCCGGTAACCCGTTTTCATCCAGCGCCAGCAGATGCTGACCACAACGGCACAAGCAGCGCCCACAACGCAAAGCCCGATCCAAGGGCTGCTATCAGACACCCCGATCATCCCCCACCGAACGCCGTCGATGATATAGAAGAACGGGTTCGCATGCGACATCGCGCGCAGCCAGCTTGGCAATGCATCAATCGAATAGAACGTGCCCGACAGAAACGCGAGCGGGGTCACAAGGAAGTTTGAAATTGCCGAAAGCTGGTCGAATTTATTGGCGAAAATACCTGCAATCAGGCCAAGGCCACCCATCAGGATTGACCCAAGCAACACAAACAGGATCACCCAAAACGGATTGACCATGCCGACGCCAAGGAAAATCCAGCAACCAAGCGCAATCACTACGGCCACTAGCGCCCCACGGGCAACGGCACCACTGATATAGCCAGTGACCAGTTCCGCAGCCGAAAGCGGTGGCATCAGCGTATCAACAATATTGCCCTGCACCTTGGCAGAGGCGAGGCTAGAGGAGGTATTCGCAAAAGCGTTCTGGATCACAGTCATCGTCAAAATGCCCGGCGCCAAGAATGTCATAAACGGCACGCCCATCACATCGCCACGCTGCGGGCCAATCGCGATGGTGAAAATCATCAAGAACAAACCCGCATTGATCAGCGGGGCCATGACCGTCTGCGACCAGACGTTCATGAACCGCTTGACCTCACGGCGCATCAGCGTCCACGTGCCCAGCCAATTGACGCGGCCAAAACGACGCACACCCATGTCAGTTTGTTGTTGCATGATCTCACCTCACTTCATTTCGGCAGTTGCGCTTCACATCCGGCCTCACAATGCTTACAATAGGTGATTGAAGAAATAGGCAAGGCCCGATGTGCCCGTCACATCCTGCCCGAAAACCAAAGGAATACGTATGTCCTGGACAGACGAGCGCGTTGAGACGCTTAAAAAGATGTGGGGAGAGGGCCAGTCGGCCAGCCAGATCGCCAAGGAATTGGGCGGTGTGACCCGCAACGCTGTGATCGGTAAAGTGCACCGTTTAGGGCTCTCCAACCGTGCGGGCTCCGCAACGGCGGCCCCGGCAAAGGCAGCGGTCAAGGAAAAACCGGCGGTAAAAGCGGCCCCCGCAACCCCGAAAGCCGCGCCAAAGCCACGAGCGACCACAGGCACAACCGCGCCCCCCTCTTCTGCGCCCAAGAAGAAGGACGAGGAAGAAGTGCTTGAGCTTGACGAGAACGGTATCCCGATCTCGGCAGCCCGCCGTGCGATTATCCCTGCGGGCCAACCATTGCCGCCGCAGCCCTCCGCCAACGAGATTTCACCAGAAGCCTTGGCAAAAGTGTCCGAAGTCGAGAAAACGGCAAAGCGCCTGACCTTGATGGAACTCACCGAGAAGACCTGCAAATGGCCTGTCGGCGACCCCGCAACAGACGACTTCTGGTTCTGCGGCCTGAACACGGCCACTGGCAAGCCCTACTGCGAGGCCCACGTCGGCGTCGCGTTCCAACCAATGTCCTCACGGCGCGACCGTCGCCGCTAAGGGGCATGGGTTAGATCCCAACCTACGAGATAAAGGCCATCCACATCGCTGGGTGGCCTTTATTTATCGCCCTGACCCTATATTTCGCATAAGCTCACCCGAGATCAAAAGGGAGCCATACCATGCCACAGTTTATCCTCACCTATCACGGCGGCAGCCAGCCTGCGACACCCGAAGAGGGCAAAGCGCATATGGCGCGCTACATGGCATGGATGGGCGGGCTTGATATGGTCGTTGGTCAGCAGCCCCTCAAGAACACCCAAATCCTTGGCGCAGATCAGATCGGCACGCCGATGATGGGTTATTCCATCCTCAACGCCCCTGACATCGACGCTGCCCGCGCAATCGCCGAAAAATGCCCCTTCCTTGAGATGGACAATGCAACAATGCAGGTCTCCGAACTCATTGTGATGGGCTAAACCACGCAAGCCCCCAACATCAGGACCACACATGCCCAATACAGCCCTTATCACCGGTGCCTCCGCAGGCATCGGCGCAGAATTCGCCCGCTATCACGCGTCCAAAGGCGGTGATCTGATCATCACGGCCCGCCGCGTCGACGCCCTCGACGCGCTCAAAGCCGAACTGGAAGCCGCCCACGGCATCTCCGTCACCACAATCGCCTGCGACCTTGGCGCAGCAGACGGCGCAGAGAAAATCTACCAAGCGACAAAAGGCACCCGCATCGACATCCTGATCAATAACGCAGGCTTTGGCGGACACGGAAAATTCGTGGAGCGCCCCCTGCTCGAAGACCTCGGCATGATCGACCTCAACGTCAAAGCACTGGTTTCGCTCTGCCACAAAGTAGGCACCGACATGGCCGCAAACGGGGCTGGCAAAATCCTCAACGTCTCCTCCACCGCCGCCTACATGCCCGGCCCGCTGCAAGCGACGTATTTCGCGACCAAAGCCTTCGTCTCCAGCTTCTCCTACGCACTCGCCGAGGAACTGGCCGACAAAGGCGTCACCGTCACAGCGCTTGAGCCGGGCTATGTCGTAACCGAATTCGCCGACCGCGCCGACCTGAAAGGCACAGCACTCACCAAATCAGGCCAGACACCCGACACAGTGGCGCGGATCGGCTACGACGCGATGCTCAAAGGCAAAATCAACGTCATCAACGAGCCGCTTCTGGCGCTCCAACTCAACTGGCTGATGCCCTTCTTGCCGCATAAGCTGAAGAACAAGCTTATTCGGAAGATGCAGGAAAAGTCCTAAACCAAACAGCCCTCGCGAACCATCGCGGGGGCCTACCGCAGGCGGAAGCGCTTGCGAAGCGCAAGACCGAGGAAGAACAGGAGCATGAGCCCCAAGATCACCTCGACGGCACACAACAACTGCACAAACCAATGCATCTCGGCAAACCTAAGGCTCGTAAAGTAGAAACGATGTAAGCCTAAAAAGCTGAATAGGTTCGAACCCGACAGCGTGAAGGGTGCCGCGCCACCATAAGAGGTGGTCGCAGAATTTCGGACCATTAGTTAAGGTAGATCGACTAGCGAGAAAGACGATCTGAGATGACAAAGAGAAAGAACCATTCA